>Ga0207933_1000008_pt1 | contig 235413 bp, 200 predicted proteins | sample NGESurdeep092012_4_FD_184488 | JGI IMG/M metagenome (GOLD analysis project Ga0207933, IMG submission 184488) | Arctic peat soil microbial communities from Barrow, Alaska - NGEE Surface sample F53-3 deep-092012 (SPAdes) | ecosystem: Environmental > Terrestrial > Soil > Wetlands > Peat ... | reverse complement strand
AAAGCAATACGGCCGGAAGTTTTTGCAAAACTTCTCATGGCATTCCTGCGGGTATCCAATCTTTCATACACTTCAGGGTCTGTTTTTTCAATTTCTGAAATAATATTTTGTAAGTTCATAATAATAAGATTTAATTGGTGGGTAAATGACTTGCGTCAAGTTTCGTTTTAAGATAGGTTCCGGCAATGGCTAACACGTCGTTTGGCATACGCTCCAGATCCAGACCATTTGAGTTTACTGCCGTCTTGTCTGCAAAAGATCCTGGAGTGATCATATCTCTTATCCATGCTGCATGGCGCGCTTCTACAGACACTATTTTCCCGGCCAAAGTGAGATAATCGGGATTAGTAATGAGTTGTCCTGCGCCATTATAAGCAGACACACCAAGGTCTTCAAAAGCCTGGGCAGTGCCGAGTACACTTGTACGGCTTGTGAAATCAATGGAACTGAAATTGACCTGTAAAGACTGAATAGCACTGGTACTTAAAGCAGCTTTAAAAAACTCGCGGTGCGCTATCTCATGGTCACGTATATCTGTCAGATACGTCTGCTCCATAACACTTATACCCGTATAAGGCGTCGAAATGATTTGGGTATAAAATGCAGCTTCCAGTTGCTCTAAAGCATAGGCGTAATTAAGAATTCCTATGTCGCCACTTCCAAGATTCACACCACCGTTACTACTCCCCACATTAGTTTTCCTGCAAGCTGCTGCTGTAACTACCAATGCAGAACCTACGCCCATTATTCCAAAAAATTTTCTTCTGGAAAATGCTTTAGCCATGCCTTCCTCTAAAAGATTCGGCTGGTTTTCTTCTGATTCGTTGTTTAACATAATGAGATTATTTAAATGATTAAAAAAATTGGATTGATATTTTTTATCAATACCTATCAAAATCATTTACGATATAATTATGTAACCGGATTTAATTCAGGAAAAAAAATATAGAAAAGTGAAAAACAAAGAGGCCTATTATTAAAAATTATCGAAAAAGAATTTCATTTGTATTGACCGCCATTAGTTCTTTTTTTTGAAGAAGTTCAGTAAAGAATTATAGTAAACTTTTTAAATAAATTCTTTTATTTTATTTCGGTGGAAACCAATTCTGACAATAGTTTGGTGGAAATCATATCAATCAGGCATAAATAAATAACGGCACAATTTCAGTAAATAGACCCCCGCCTGACTGCGCCTGTATTGCATGAAAAATTTCGAATTCAATTTCCGTTGTATCTGGCTTTATTTTTTTAGGCTTAAAAAAATAAAAAAATCAGTATATACTTTTGAAAACCTCAGGAACATTTTTTTAAATGTTCAAATAATATCTTTTTTTGAAGATCCGATTTTTTTTAAAGACTTTAAATCTTTATAAAAATCAGGATACGATTTCTTTACCGCTTCCGCATCCTGAATAACGGTATTTCCTTTTGCGCCCAACGCCGCAACCGCAGTTGCCATTGCTATCCTGTGATCGTTATGTGAAGAAACTTTCGCGCCTTTTATTTCATTGCCACCTCTAGTGGTCATTAAATCTCCATCTAATTCTACCACTACATTCATTTTTTTGAATTCGTCTCTTAATGCGATAGCACGATTGCTTTCTTTATGCAATAGCCTGTTCACGCCTTTGATAATGGTTTCACCTTTACAATAGCCGGCAAGCGCTACTAACGGCGGAAATAAGTCAGGACAATGTGTTGCATCAAATTCAAATGCTTTCAACTGATTTTTTTTAACGGTAATCTCTTTATTGTGGATAGTTACTTCTGCGCCGCAATCGTACAATGCTTCCATTATATTTTTATCGCCCTGGCTTGAATTGAGATCCGCCCCTTTTAAAGTAACCTCGCCTGCTACAGCACCTGCCACCAACAGGAATGCTGCATTGCTCCAATCGCCTTCAACCGTATATTTAATACTGTGGGGAGGAAGTGGTTTTCGCGGATGAATGGTAAATACTTCATAATTGCGATTGTCAATGCGAAAGCCAAAATCTTTTAAAACAGAGATCGTAAGGTCAATGTAAGGCCTGCTGGATAAGTCTCTCACCGTGATTTTAACTGGTACCGTACACGATTTTGCAAAAGCAAAAAGTAATCCGGTTAAAAATTGGGAACTTAATGAACCATCTACAGTAATGTTTTTTGGATGCAATGGTCCGCGTACCGTAACAGGCAATTTTCCATCATTAGAATTTACTTCCACATCCAGTAAAGGAAGAATTTCATCAAAAAAATTCATTGGTCTTTTTAAAATACTTCCCTTGCCGGTGAAAATAATATCATAATTAAAGAGTCCGGCTATCGGTGCAAACATTCGCATGGATAAACCACTTTCTCCAACATTAACAATCACATTTTTCTCAGGAAATTGAGAACGGAAAATATAATCGTTGGATGTTACGGCCATTTCATTGCTAACCATATTAATAGTTGCGCCGAGTTGGGTAATAATATTGATAGCAGCCTTTTCATCATTGCTGTTGCCAAAATTATCAATAACCGTTGTTCCCGGAGTAATGAGTGCAGCTGCACATGCACGCTGCATAGAGCTTTTAGAAGGCGGCACTTTTATTTTTCCAAAAACAGGAGAAGGTGTTATTGTTACAATCACGTTTTGAATTATGAATTAAAAATTAAAAATGAAGAATTACGCAAGTGAATAAAAAATATTATGTAAATCCGGTAATGCGATTTTTTTTATAGAAGCTTTCCCGATTTCATCCAACACTACAAAATTCATATTGTCTCCTGATTTCTTTTTATCGTGCAAAAGAATATTCCATGTTTTTCCTTTATCAAAATCAAAAGCGATTGGCAGTTTATATTTTAAAAGAAGTTTCTTTACTTTTTCAGTTTCTGTGTTTGAAAATCCATTGATTTTTTCTGAAATGATGCAGGCCGCTACCATACCTATGCTTACAGCGCTTCCATGCGGAAGTTTAGCAGTATTTTCAATAGCATGACCAATCGTATGTCCAAAATTAAGCAGTTTTCTTTCGCCGGTTTCACGTTCATCATTGGAAACAATATTGTATTTTATATCTACATTTTGTTGGATCAATTTTCCAATATTATTTTTTGAAGACTGAAAATCTTTAAGTGTTTTTTCTTCGAGGAAACGAAACATACTTTCATCTTTAATGCAGCCATGTTTTATAATTTCTGCAAAACCATTTATCCATTCTTTATTTGGTAGCGTTTCCAAAAAAGAATAATCATACAACAAAAATTCAGGGTGATTGATAACACCCACAAGGTTCTTATATACTCCTACATCCACACCATTTTTTCCACCAATGCTTGCGTCAACCATCGCGAGAATACTTGTAGGCACAAATGCGAATTTTATCCCACGCATATAAACCGAAGCCGCAAAACCCGCGACATCAGTAACTACTCCTCCACCCACGCCTACAATAAAACTCTGCCGGTCAGCATTTAATTCTATTAACTGATCAATGATTTCGTCAACTGCTTTTTGATTTTTAAATTGCTCGCCGGCTTTTATTACAATGGTTTTCCATCCGGAAAATTTTTCAGGTTGTTTTGTAAAAACATTTTGATCAGTGATAAGAATAGTATTTTTTTTGTCTACCAAATCTTCAATCATTGCAAACTTTGCATCAAAATAACAATCAACTGATCTGCCTGAAAATGAATATCTTTTTGTAACAGTTTCTTTGTTAATCATTCATAATTTTATTTTGGTGATTGATACTTTCCATGTGCACAGCATCAAAATATTTGGTAACAAAATCTTTACCTAATCCCATTTTTTCTCCTTTTACAAAAGCCTTTGCCAGTATTTCATTCCATCGGTTGGTCTGCAAAATAGTAATGTTATTTTCTTTTTTATACACGCCAATTTTATCAGCAATTTTCATTCTTTGTCCAAGAAGAGCCATTAATTCATCATCAATCTGGTTGATCTGTTCCCTCAATTTTGCTAATGCGGTTATGAACTCTTTTTCATTAGTATTCTCAGAACGCCAGATCAACTCTCCGAGCAATTCAGCAAGGCGTTCCGGAGTAATCTGCTGTTTGGCATCACTCCATGCTTTATCAGGATCTATGTGAGATTCAATCATCAATCCACCAAAATCAAGGTCAATACTTTTTTGAGCAATCTCGTGTAATCCTGTCCTGTTCCCGCATATATGCGATGGATCACAAATAATCAGCATGTCGGGAAATCTTCTTTTCATTTCAATCGGCAGGTGCCACATAGGCGCATTCCGAAATTCTGTATTTCCATAATTGGAGAAACCACGATGGATCATACCTATATCTTTCATTCCTACTTTTTGTAATCGCTCGATGCCGCCGCACCACAATTCCAGATCAGGATTGATAGGATTTTTGATAAGCACCGGTACATCTGCACCGCGCAATGCATCGCACACTTCCTGCACGCTGAAAGGATTCACGGTAGTTCTCGCTCCGATCCAAAGTATGTCCACATCAAATTGCAAAGCCATCTCCACATGTTTTGCGGTAGCTACTTCTACGGCAATAGGCAATCCGGATACCTTCTTTGCCTGTGCCAGCCACGGTAAACCTTTCACACCAATTCCTTCAAACATTCCGGGTTTGGTGCGTGGTTTCCATATCCCCGCGCGAAGTGCATCTACTTTTCCGGTCTTGGCAAGCCTGGTGGCGGTTTCTACAACCTGCTCTTCTGTTTCAGCACTGCACGGGCCACTGATTATCAGCGGACGTTTGTTCCAGATTTTTTCAATTGTTTTGTTCATTGCTTTTATTTGTTTTTTGCTATCAATTGCATTATTATGGGTTATTAAATTTGTTTTATTTTTTATCGGCAAAGCCAAATAGAAATTGCAATTATTTGTTCCTTTACTGCAATAAGGATTTCTTCCATTCAATTCTCAATTCACAATTGACCATTCACCATCCACAACCTTCATTTTAAAATCCTTTTTATCTTATTTGCATTCTCCATTAATTCTGTCAGGTAGGTCAGATTCTCTTTTTCCAAGCTAGCCTTAAATTTTCTTAACTGAGAAATGTGTTCATTTAAAACATCTAAAACATTTTCACGGTTTTGCATAAAAATAGGCGCCCACATAGCAGGATTACTTTTTGCAAGACGCACCGTACTTTCAAAACCACCACCAGCCAATTCAAAAATAGCATCCTCTTCTTTTTCTTTTTCCAAAACCGTATTGGCCAACGCAAAGGAAGTAATATGAGAAATATGGCTTACATACGCTGCATGTACATCATGATTCCCCGGATTCATATAAGTGATGCGCATCCCAAGAGCTTTATAAATATTTTCAACAATATTCACAGCATCTTCATCACTCTTTTCTTTTTCGCATATCACACATGATCTATCTCTGAAAGCATCTCTCACAGCAGCTTCGGGGCCACTGTATTCAGTTCCCCACATAGGATGCGTTGCTACAAAACGTTTACGCATCGGATGATTTGCCAAAGCTTTGCACAATGCAAATTTTGTAGAACCGGCATCGGCTACTATTTGCTTGTCATTGATAATATCCATTATTTGTTTCATCACTGGTATGGTAACATCTACCGGAATGGCTACATAAATAAAATCACTTTTCTTTACCGCTTCTTCTAATGGCAACGCTTCATCTATGATACCAAGCTCTTTTGCTTTATCCAAACTCGCCTGTGTTCTACTAACACCGATTATATTTTTTGCAAATCCTTTATCCTTCAAAGCAAGAGCAAACGAGCCGCTTATTAATCCAACACCAACTATGGTAACATTGTCAAACATGATCACTTTTTTCTTTCTTATTATTTATTTCTTATTATTTATTTCCTACTTTTTATTCTGCTTATAGCTTCTGCAAGCTTTTCTTCTGTTGCACAAAGGCTCACTCTTATATAGTTATCACCTGCACTTCCAAAAATTCCACCAGGAGTTATAAATACATTGGAATCATTCAAAACTTTATCACTTAACGCATAACCATCTTTGTATTCTGATGGAATTGCAGCCCATACAAAAAGTCCTGCCTGGTTTTTATCAAAAGAACAATTCAATAGATCCAGCAATTCGAATATTTTTTCTCTTCTTTTTCGATAAACAACATTTACTGAATCGTACCAATCCTGGCCAAGCGCCAAAGCCTTTGCTGCTGCGAGCTGCAGTGGGAGGAACATACCGCTGTCCATATTGCTCTTAAAGCGGAGCACTTCTTCAATTCTCTCTTTTGCTCCACAAAGCATCCCAATTCTCCAGCCTGCCATATTATGACTTTTACTAAAAGAATTTAATTCTATTACCACCTCTTTTGCTCCTTCAATGCTTAACAAGCTCATGGGTTTATCATTCAGAATAAAACTATAAGGATTATCATGGCAGATAAGGATCTGATATTTTTTGGCAAATGAAATCAACTCTCCAAACATTTCGTGTGAGGGTAACTGTCCGGTTGGCATCTGTGGATAATTTACAAACATCAGTTTCACATTTGTCAAATCTGATTTTTCTAATTCTTCAAAATCCGGGTACCAGTTGTTTTCTTTTTTTAGCGTATATGCCTTCACGTTAGCTCCTGCAATTGTTGCCGCGCTTTGGTAAGTAGGATACCCGGGATTGGGAATTAACACCACATCGCCCTCATTAATATACGTCATGCAGATGTGCATAATTCCTTCCTTGCTTCCTATCAAAGGCAAAATTTCGGTATCCGGATCTAATTCCACATCATACCATTTTTGATACCACCTGGAAATTGCATTCCTAAGAACCGGGCTTCCTTTATAATTCTGATAGCCATGCTGGTTAGGCTTTGCAGCTTCTTCCTGCAAGGTTTTAATTACATCGGGATGTGGAGGAAGGTCAGGGCTGCCGATGCCCAGGTTGATAACCTGTTTTCCAGCTTTATTCATTTCATCTATCTGCCTCAGTTTTGTAGAAAAATAATATTCTTCGATCCCCGACAGGCGATTGGCCACAGCCGCTATCTTTTTCAAAGAGTAATTACCGTTCATTTTATTTCCTATATTAGTTTCCATTTTTACTTTTTTTTTTAATCCTCTTTTTTGATTAAGGTTGCCAACCTTCAGAAGGTTGGCAACCTTGTAATATTTTCAAATGCCTCTTACTCTCTTGGCGTCTTTCCATTCTTATAAATTCCATATACTTTTATATCTGCAGTAAATGGTTTCATGTTTTTCAGCACATTATTCAAATGCTCAAGATTGGTAAATTCACAATCTGCATGAAACGCATATTTCCAGTCGCTGCCCGGTATAGGCATGGATTGCAGCTTACTCAGGTTCACACCGCCTTCAGAAATTTTGGTAAGCACTTTTGCCAGGCTTCCTTTGGAATGATCTGTTTCGAAAATGATGGACGCTTTATTCGCGTTATCAATCTCCTCTGCCAATTCAGAATTCTGCAAAGCCCAAAACCGGGTATAATTATTTTTTTGCGTGTGAATGTTGGGCGCGATCATGTCGAGTTGGAAAAGCTCAGCAGCCAGTTCGCCGGCAATGGCAGCAATGTGTTTGCTTTTATGCTGATGGATATGTTGTGCGCTAAGGGCAGTATCTTCCGTTTCAATCAATTTCCAGTTATGCTTTTCCAAAAAATCCATGCATTGCAATAATGCCATCGGATGCGAATGTACCTCACGAATATCCTCAAGTGACACTCCCGGGTTCACTAAAAGATTCTGATCAATCTGTAGATAAATTTCTCCTATAATTTTCAAATTACTTTTTTGAAGAAGATTATAATTTGGCAGAATGCTTCCGGCAATAGAATTTTCGATAGCCATTAGTCCGCCATCACTCCTGTTGGTATCATCGGCAATCTTTACCACATCACGAAAGGTGGAGCAGCAAATCACTTCCACATCATTTCCAAAAAATCTGCGGGCTGCAGCCTGGTGAAAGCTGCCTTCAAAACCCTGTATGGCTATTTTCTTTTTCATATAAAAACAAAAATCCCGGCTTTTTTCGCCGGGATTCTTTTATCTTAATTCTGATTGTTTCAGTTTTAACAAAGGCATCCCGGACTATTTCTAAAATAGTAGCTAAAGTAAAAGAAGCCGGTATTTGCTTTTGTGATCATCATTGCGGTGCAAAAGTAAGTTACAAAATTTATTCTCCAAATTTATTTTTTTGTTTTTGCAAAAATTTTTCAATGCAATCGTTTGAGTGAGGTTTGCCATGAACTGATCAGACCTACATTAATTATTATAGCCACTAATTGCACAAATTTTCGCGAATTTTTTATGCTAAAACATGAAAACTTGAAATATTTGTTTGTTTGCTGGAAAGAAATTGTGTGTAATACCTGCCATTACCAATGGGCAGATTTGAAGTTGAACTTCATATTTGTCCAAAAATAATAACCTTTAAAGTAAAAAGCAAAACAGGTTATACTTTTAATTCGTCCTGTCTTTTTACAAAACTACTTACGGTAAGTCTATGCTCATTTAATTTGCTCCAAAATGGTTCCTGACAGTAAATGCCGCCTGAACCCAGCCCGAAAGATTCATTCTGGCGGGGAGGCATTCGGGCAGGGATAAATAAATGGAATTTCAATTTTCAATTCTAACAAATGCAGGCCTTACATTTTTGTTTGACAAAAATCAATAAAAGAGCAAACGGATTCTACGAAAGTGTTTTTATTAAGAATAAAAAATTACCTTAGAAGTTCAGATTAAAATTCTAACTGTGAGAAAACTAATTGCGTTGCAATTTTTTGATTGCAAAAAGGATCATGTGAATTTGCTATCAGAATTTGATGAGAGAAATAAATGAGAAATAAAAAAAGCGACTTGCGCCGCTTTAAATGTTTTCACAACGATAAAATCTTATTGTGATTTGCTTCAACTTGAGTACAAAAATATATAAAATATGGTTAATAAAAAAATTCTTGGGCTTGATATAGGAACTACTTCAATTGGTTGGGCAATTGTAGAGGCATCCTCAGAAAAACCATTTAAATACAATGAGTATTTTAATGATGGCTCACCTGAAACAAAAACTGACACTAATAATCAGAGAATTGGTATTCATAAAGGTAAAGACGGCTTACCTGCTGCTGGAGTAAGAATAATTCCACAAGGAGATATTGGGCAAAGATTTGATTCTGGCAAAAAATTAAATGAAGGCAAAAAGCATACACCCACTGCGGAAAGAAGAATACAACGAAGTGCAAGAAAAACTAAAAGCCGATACAAACTTCGCAGAGATAAATTATGTTCTGTTCTTGAAATATTAGGAATGCTTCCCGATGATTCGTATCAGAAAGTACTAAGAAATGGGAAGAAAATTTGGAAACCAATAGAAGAAAAAAATAATAAATGGTACACTAATAAAAGAGAATATGAACATGACGAATTTGGAATTAAGAAAAAGAAAAGAGAAATGGATATAGGTGAACAGTTATATAAATTAAGAACTGATGCCCTTAATAAAGACAATGAAATTGGCTTAAAAGATTGGGGGAGAATATTATTGCATCTTAATCAATGGAGAGGCTATAGCAGTGATAGGTTCAGTAGTAATGAAGAAGAAACTAAAGGAATAAAATCAGGAGATGTAGAAGTTTATACAACAACTGTAAGTAAAGTATTTCCATCTGAAATCTATGATGAAAAAAATATTCTCTTCAAAATTGTTTTTGAAAATGGACAACAAGGTTATGAAGTAAGAAATAACGATAAAGAAAAATCAAATTTTATTGAAGGAGGTTTAGTTTCATATTACTTTGAAAAGAAAGAAGATGAAAGAGATGGATACAAAAAAATAAAGTTCAGAGAGATTGATAAAACCTCTTGGGCGTACAGAAAAAAAGAAATTAATGATAGTATTGAAAGCTATCTAAATGAAAATCAACAGCAATCTGTTGGTTCTTATTTTTATCAAAAACACTATAGTGAAAAATCTTTGACAAGAATACGAACGAACACAATAAATCGTGGATGGTATGAAGATGAATTTGATAAAATCTGGAAAGTTCAATTTGAAAAATATGCGCATCTCTTTACTGAAGATTTAATTAATAGCTGCATAAATTCGGCTTTTAAGGATGAGCAGATAAAAAAAGAAATTCATAATCTTAAAATTAATGGAATTTCTGCAACAGCAGAACAAAAATTAAAACACCTAATAAAAGATAAAATCATCTATTTCCAACGCAGTTGGCAGCAAACTAAGAACAAAGGCGAATGCAGGTTTGAAAAGATACCTGATATAAAAAAAGATAAAGACGGCAAAGTAATTCCACACAAAGATGGTAAAGATCATTGGAAAGGAAGAACTGTAATTCCTAAAAGTCATCCTTTGCATCAGGAGTTCAAAATATGGCAGCAAATAAATAACGTTCGTTTATGGTATCATTGCCCAGAAGGGAAATTCGAATTGTTTACTGAAAAAGAAATTTTTAATGCGCATTCCCCAATAATCTTAAACCCAGTTGAAGTTAAAGAAAAACTATATGAGCATTTGCAGATTGCAAAAACCTCAACATGGAGAACTTTTGCAAAAGAAAAATTAGAGTTACCATTTGATGTTTTAATTGATGAAGAAAAAAAGAAAAAAACGACTAAAGGAAGAGGCAAAAATAAAGGCAATGATAAGGTTGAAATATTAACTCAGTTCTACTCTGTAAACTTTTCACGAAAGACAAAAAAGGGAGAGATACAAGATAATCCTCTAAAAGGGAATTTTACAAAGTACCAAATTCAAGATGTATTACACAAAGAAGATGAGAGTTGGTACAACAGAAACGCCATAACCGGCGAGGATAAGCATAATGCAGAAAAATTAAAAGACAAGTTAGTTTCTACTAAATCAAAAGGAGCAATACCTTTTAATTACCAAACAAAAGAATACGAGGTAAAAAATCTTCAATTGCTTTGGGAAATTGTTTATGATATTACAAATTTTCAAGCAGGAAATGAAAAAGCAAATATTGAGAACATTACAAAAAAAATTCGCAAGTATTTTACCATAGAAATTATTTCAGATGAACAATGCGTTTTGCTTGCTAAAATTAAATTTGATGATGGTGGGATGGGGAATCTTTCTGCAAAAGCAATTCGGAAATTATTGCCTTTAATGGCTGATGGGAAATATGCTTTACAATATCCATTCAATGAAAAAGTAAAATCGCAAATTGATGGACTGATAAAGCTAAACCAGGAAGAACAGAATGAAACTAACGATGATTTAAAACTTTATTCACTAAAAGATTTTATCACTGATAAAAAAGCAAGAATTAAGCTATCTCAAAAAAAGTCCAATAAAGAATTTAGAGGGCTTAACTATTGGGAAGCAGCAGCCGTTGTTTATGGTAATCATTCAAAAGCGGGCATCACAAATCGTTCGATTAATGAAATTGAAGAAGCAATAAAAAATCTGCAACCAGTAAAGCCATCTTCAATGAATAATCCTGTTGTTGAAAAGATAGTAAATGAAACATTGAAAATGGTGCAACTGCTCTATCAAACATATCAATTTGATGAATTGAGAATTGAACTGAGCCGTGAATTAAAAAACAGCCGTGAAGAACGTGAAGCAATTTGGGAAGCACAGAATAATAACAAACAAAGAAATGATTTTGCTAAAAAAATGCTTCGTGAAATGTTCAATGGAGAAGATACATCTCAATTGGATTTAAGCACGAGCAGTAATAATATCGACAAAATAAAAATTATTGAAGATGTTGTAAGCAATTTAAAGTCTAAAGAACATATTGAAAAGAAGAAAGAATATAAAATTAGCGAACCAACAAAGGCAGATGTAATAAAATATAGGCTATGGCTGGATCAGGAATTTAAGTGTCCTTATACTAATCGCAATATTCCATTTTCTGATGTATTCGCAAAAGAAAAAAAGGTACAAAGAGAACACATTATTCCTAAAGAAAGGTATAGGGATAATTCCTTTTCAAATATTGTATTAACATGGGTTGAGGTAAACAGCGCAAAAGCTGAAAACGGAAATAGAACTGCTTTTGAATTTATTGATTCTAAACGAGACAGAGAAAAAGTCATTGTTGCAGGCAAAGGAGAACTTCCATTAGTATCAAAAGAACAATGGGAGAGCCATGTAAAAAGCATGTTCAAAGGAAGAAAAGCAAAAAATCTATTAAGGAAAACAATACCCGAAGATCCGATTAATCGGGAATTAAAAGAAACCCAATACATCAATAAAAAGCTTCGTGAAAAATTAGGAGAGATATTCGGTTTTGATAAGGTTTGGACAACTACCGGACAAATAACCGACATGCTCCGCAATGCATGGCATTTGAATGATAAAGTAATGCAAGAATTAGTAAGAGAACGTTTTGAAAAATTCAAACCGCCAATGGGTAAAGGCACAACTATGGAATCTATACCAGAATACGATATTATTTATGATAATACAATCATTGATAAAAACACTAATGAAGAAAAAGTTGAAAAAGAGTTTCCAAACTTTTCTAAACGACTTGACCACCGGCATCATGCTTTGGATGCAATTATTGTTGCTTGTACCCGGCAACAGCATATTCAATACATTAATAATCTGAATGCAGCCAATTCAGTTGATATAAATAATGATGATGCATTAAAAGCTAAATATACTGCTCTGAAAACAGAAATATGCGAAGGAAATAGTTCGAATAAATATAAAACACCTTGGCAAACAAATGATTTTATACCTGCTGTTATAGATGCTTTGCAAAATATAATTATTTCTCATAAAAATTCGAATGTATTAATAAGTCCTTCAAAGAACAAACAGATTGACGCGAATAATTACACGTCTATTTCAATAAGACAAAAGCTACATCAGGAAACATTGGTTGGCAAACGTAAGATTTATGATAAAACTCTTATATCAATTGAGGAGATCGTTGAAATGATTTTTGAAAAAAGAAAGACTGCAAACAAATCTTTTACTGAAATAATTGCTTCTGTAGTATTTAAAGAAAAATTTCAAAAACAATTATTTCATTTGTTTGAGAAATATAATTTAGTCAAAGACTTAGATGATTTAAAATCAAAAGTGATTCATGAAATTTCAGAGAGCAAATCAGAATATTTCGAAGCCGCAACAATTCTCAAAGAAATACCGGTTAAAAGGGATAGCAAAAGCATAAGCAGCGTTTCTTATAAAGATGTAATTGACAAACGAACTCAAAGGCATCTTAAATACAGGCAGGATTGGATGGAAGAATTGGAAGAAGAGTGGAAAAAATATAAAAATGAAAGGGATAGCGAAGAAAGGAAAATAGCAGAACAAAGAAAAAAATGGGTAAACAATCTCACTGATTTCCCAATTTATTATAATGCCTTATATGATGTAAGGATAAAAGATGGAAACTGGCTGTCACTTTTTGAATTTAATAAATCAATGATTGATCATATTGAATATATTAAGTACCGAAAGGGGGAAAAGAAAATTGATAATTCGAGAACTGAGCAGATAAAGAATCTTATAAAAAATTATCAACACGAATTTAATAGAGAAAACACTCTGCTTAAACATCCGTTGTTTACTAATGAAAATAAAAAAATTGTAATTAAAAAAACAACTGTTGAAAATTGGGTAGGCAATGAATCCTTGATAGAAATAAGGCCTAAAACCTTTGTCGCAACTGAAGGTAAATTCAGAGTTATTGTAACAGAATCTAATGAGGCTAAAAAAGAAAAACATTTTAAATTCATTGACCATTTAACAGCTTTAAATTTTATTAAAGACTTAAAAGAACATCCTGAAAAAGAATTTATAAAAGCCGAATTCAATATTCCGAAAGAAAAAATACTGAATGGAGATAGATTCTTATTTACACTCTCAAAACAAGATTTAATTTATATTCCAAACGAAGTAGATATAGTACCTGATTGGAATAATATTAAATCACTTTCTGATAATTTATATATTGTTTCAAGCTTTGATGAAAAAAACGAATACATCATTTTAGAGAAACACTCAATTGCAGAGCCAATAAAATTGGATGACATAAATGATGCTCATGGTTTAAAAATAAAATTATTGGAGCTACAGGAATATTTAAAGAAGGAAAACGAAGAATATTTAAGTGAAGCTGATAGATTAAAACCTATCCAGAATGAGATTGAGCAACTTAAAAAGGCAAATAATAAAGATGATGTTGATGTAAATAGAGAAGATAAAAAGCAGAATAAAGAAAAGATAAAAGAGTTGCAGGGAAAAATAAAACCTGATGAACTTCTTTTAAAAGAGCACAAGAACGAAATTACTTTAAAAGAAAAAGAAATTTCAAAACTTCAATCATCAATTGCTTTTAAAATGAAAGATGATAACCCAGCCCCGCCTATTGAAGAAACAACTGAAATAAAATATGATGGTAAGAAACAAAATATAATAAAAGTATTCACGTATAAACTTGGCAAAAAAGTAGTTCCTTATTGGGAGTTCCCAAATGGATGCTGGGATAAAGAAAAAGCAATGGAATTGGGATTAATTAATTCTTAAACTATGATCAAGCGCACCCTTTACTTCGGCAACCCCGCATATCTCAAAACCACTAATGAACAAATGGTGGTTGAGATGCAGGATCCCGCAAATGGTGGGGCAGGAACCGGCGAAATAAAACGGCATTAAAGATAAATAATCTACTTTTTCTGACACAGGGAGAATTGTTTGTCATTTTTCTGAAAAACAGATTTCTTTATTTATTTTTGGATTTACGATGTGATCTAAAAAATAATCTCAATTATAAATAAACAACCTAATGACTCAACTCATATCTGAAGGCGAATGTCTTTATTGTAAAGAAAAATTTTCAAAAGCCACTATAAACGGGCACTTACAAAAACATCTTGCAGGGAAATCAAAAGAAAATAAGCCTGGCAAATCCTTTCTGCTAAAAGTAGAACCCAACCCGAAATGGGGAAGTAGCCCTTTTTTTTTATCATTGTGGGTGGACGGTGAAGCCACCATAGGAAACGTTGACAACCTTTTGCGCGGGATATGGCTGGAGTGTTGCGGACACATGAGTTCATTTACCAATCCTAAAAACAAACCTAAAAGAGGTGCATGGGATTTTTTTGAAACTGAGAACCTGCTTATGAAAGGCAAAATAGAAGAATACGAAAAACTAATGGAAGAAACTAACGGTGAGATCCCGAAAATCCGGAAAGTAAAAGAAGTATTCTACAAAGGCATGAAAATAGATTATGAGTACGACTTCGGTAGTACCACCTCACTGCAACTGGCAATATCTAATGAATACCCTGCGAAAGCAGATAAGAAAATTGTATTATTATCCCGTAACGAGCCACTGGAAATATTATGCGATATCTGTAAAAAAGAGCCGGCCACTGAGATCTGCAACGTATGTGCAGGTGATGAAGAAAGCGTTTTTTGTAAAAAATGTGCGAAGAAACATGCAAAAACCTGTACCGATTTTGCCGACTACGCCGCTATGCCCGTAGTAAACTCACCCCGAATGGGCGTGTGCGCTTACGAAGGTGGCAGTATTGATAAACAAAGGGATGGCGTTTACAAAAAGCCATGATCAATAATAATCGTGATTAAGCTATAGTTACATCATCAGTTCGGAGCATAATAAACAAAAATATTATGCGTTCAGAATTAAATCAATCATGCTATGATCAAGCGCACTCTATACTTCGGCAACCCCTCCTATCTCAAAACCACTAACGAACAAATGGTGGTTGAAATGCAGGATTCGGGAGAAACCAAAACGGTGCCCATTGAAGATATAGGAATAGTAATTCTTGATCACCAGCAAATAACCATTACACAATCATTATTAGCAAAATTGCTGGCGAATAATACTGCTGTAATCACCTGTGACAATACACATCATCCTGTAGGGCTGCAGCTTTGCTTAGACGGACATACTTTACAAAGCCAAAAATTTAAAGCGCAGATAGCGGTCTCTGCACCATTGAAGAAACAACTCTGGCAACAAACGATAAGCGCTAAAATAGAAAACCAGGCAACACTTTTAAAAGAAGAAAGAGTGGAAAATAAATACCTGCTGAACCTCGCTCCTGTAGTAAAGAGTGGCGATAGTACCAATTGCGAAGCTAAGGCAGCGCTGTATTACTGGAAACACATTTTTCCGGATTTCCTGGAATTTAAAAGAGAAAGATATGGAGCGCCGCCTAATAATTTATTGAATTACGGTTATGCTATTTTACGCGCATTGGTAGCCCGCAACCTTGTAGCGAGTGGCCTCTTACCAACATTAGGAATTTTTCACCGCAACCAGTACAATGCTTATTGCCTTGCCGATGATATTATGGAACCGTATCGGCCCTACGTAGATAAAGTGGTTTGCGGAATCATAAGAAGCAATGGAAAATTTCTGGAAATGACTCCTGCAATGAAGAAAGAATTACTGTTAATTCCGGCAATGGATGTAATGATTGACGGCCAGAAAAGTCCCATGATGAACGCCGTTCAGCGAACTACTGCATCTCTTGCAAAATGCTTTGAAGGGGATTCAAGAAAAATACTTTATCCGGTTTTGAATTGAAATCAGGAATTCCCGATATTCCTGCCTCCACTGTTGATGAAAATAATTTCTAATACTTATTCGTTGTAAGTAAGCATCAACTCAACAATTATGTATGAGCGCCTAAACGCATACCGCATTATGTGGATTTTAGTACATTTTGATTTACCTACAGAAACCAAAAAGGACAGGAAGAACTATTCCCAGTTCCGGAAAAAAATAATGGCGGATGGTTTTAGTATGTTTCAGTTCAGCATGTACATAAGGCATTGCAGCAGCAAAGAAAATACAGAAGTCCACATAAAAAGAGTAAAATCCATTTTACCTCCAAAAGGCCATGTAGGCATATTGAGCATCACCGATAAACAATTCGGAATGATGGAAATTTTCCGTGGCCATGAAGTAATAGAAGGCCCGAAAACCTCCCAGCAACTCGAACTTTTTTAAACAAAAAACAGGAATAAAAGATGAAAATTGATTCATTTTTTTATTCCTGTTGAAGTAGTTCAAACACTGTATTAACGTAGCTTTCAGCCAAACCTGATGTGAAAGAACTAAGTTAATATCAAAAGTTGAAAGCAAATCACAACAATGTAATAGAACACTGTATGTGTTGGGAAGATGTGAAAGAACTAAGTTAATATCAAAAGTTGAAAGCAAATCACAACATAAAGGATACAACCGCATTATTGAACGATGATGTGAAAGAACTAAGTTAATATCAAAAGTTGAAAGCAAATCACAACGCGTATTCTATATAAGCTCCAACCGAAACAGATGTGAAAGAACTAAGTTAATATCAAAAGTTGAAAGCAAATCACAACGGCAACCGGCCGAATATCTATCTACTACATGATGTGAAAGAACTAAGTTAATATCAAAAGTTGAAAGCAAATCACAACTCTTTTTGTTACTCTAATATTAATCAATGGATGTGAAAGAACTAAGTTAATATCAAAAGTTGAAAGCAAATCACAACCGTATCTCCATCCACAGGAATGTATATTATGATGTGAAAGAACTAAGTTAATATCAAAAGTTGAAAGCAAATCACAACGTAATTACAGAAATGATAAGAATAAGTAGTGATGTGAAAGAACTAAGTTAATATCAAAAGTTGAAAGCAAATCACAACAAGAAAGACAAAAGCAGATTAAAGAAATGAGATGTGAAAGAACTAAGTTAATATCAAAAGTTGAAAGCAAATCACAACATAAGCGATATTGATAATATGATGATTATTGATGTGAAAGAACTAAGTTAATATCAAAAGTTGAAAGCAAATCACAACGAATATCGTTACCGGATAGATTATAATAAAGATGTGAAAGAACTAAGTTAATATCAAAAGTTGAAAGCAAATCACAACGGGTTAGACCATTATCAGTTGGAAACTTAAGATGTGAAAGAACTAAGTTAATATCAAAAGTTGAAAGCAAATCACAACTGGGATGAAAGAGATGCCTTTGCAATAATCGATGTGAAAGAACTAAGTTAATATCAAAAGTTGAAAGCAAATCACAACGATACATTTAACGGAAGTCTTAATGTTACAGATGTGAAAGAACTAAGTTAATATCAAAAGTTGAAAGCAAATCACAACGATTGTGGCAAAACGATATCAATAATAAAGATGTGAAAGAACTAAGTTAATATCAAAAGTTGAAAGCAAATCACAACGTACGCAAGGTTGCTCATCGATCTTATGCTGATGTGAAAGAACTAAGTTAATATCAAAAGTTGAAAGCAAATCACAACTGGCACAGGCAAATGGCAAAGAAGAGATTGGATGTGAAAGAACTAAGTTAATATCAAAAGTTGAAAGCAAATCACAACTATGAGTTGGCAGGAAGTAAAATTGAAATTGATGTTAAAGAACTAAGTTAATATCAAAAGTTGAAAGCAAATCACAACCCGTCCGTTATCGGCAACTAACAACCCCAAGATGTGAAAGAACTAAGTTAATATCAAAAGTTGAAAGCAAATCACAACCCTCCCACGCTAATTCGCGTAATAATTCAAGATGTGAAAGAACTAAGTTAATATCAAAAGTTGAAAGCAAATCACAACCCCGCACCACGCGCAATATGATTATGGATAGATGTGAAAGAACTAAGTTAATATCAAAAGTTGAAAGCAAATCACAACGTGAACTGCGCATTTGTAATAACGGTTTCCGATGTGAAAGAACTAAGTTAATATCAAAAGTTGAAAGCAAATCACAACAGCCATTCAACAAGCCATTAAGGATGAGAAGATGTGAAAGAACTAAGTTAATATCAAAAGTTGAAAGCAAATCACAACGGGATGAGCGTTTGTGTCATACAGGCACCGGATGTGAAAGAACTAAGTTAATATCAAAAGTTGAAAGCAAATCACAACAAGAGAACCTATATCACTTGGCATTCAACCGATGTGAAAGAACTAAGTTAATATCAAAAGTTGAAAGCAAATCACAACAGGAGTTTGTGAATATCGGTGCATTCATTGATGTGAAAGAACTAAGTTAATATCAAAAGTTGAAAGCAAATCACAACTAACCCGGAAGCATACGCGAAACTTGAATTGATGTGAAAGAACTAAGTTAATATCAAAAGTTGAAAGCAAATCACAACGGGTCGCAATCAATGTAATTTCCTTTACCAGATGTGAAAGAACTAAGTTAATATCAAAAGTTGAAAGCAAATCACAACACATGCATCATCCCCTGTATCAAGTCCGGGGATGTGAAAGAACTAAGTTAATATCAAAAGTTGAAAGCAAATCACAACAATTTCTTATAAGCTTCCAGTATCATATTTGATGTGAAAGAACTAAGTTAATATCAAAAGTTGAAAGCAAATCACAACAAATAATCCGACACTAATTACAACGCCGGAGATGTGAAAGAACTAAGTTAATATCAAAAGTTGAAAGCAAATCACAACGCTTGTATTGAAGTCCCCCCGTTAGTATTGATGTGAAAGAACTAAGTTAATATCAAAAGTTGAAAGCAAATCACAACGTAAACTATCGACGGAAGGATTAAAGTACGATGTGAAAGAACTAAGTTAATATCAAAAGTTGAAAGCAAATCACAACCATTCCTTCTGCCCAGTCATCATTTCCTATGATGTGAAAGAACTAAGTTAATATCAAAAGTTGAAAGCAAATCACAACTATGGATCCCGACGAACCAGAGGTTGTGTTGATGTGAAAGAACTAAGTTAATATCAAAAGTTGAAAGCAAATCACAACTCTTATCAAAAAGAGAACGTCTGATACACCGATGTGAAAGAACTAAGTTAATATCAAAAGTTGAAAGCAAATCACAACCGCTATTGCCCCGCCTGCATAAAGCCCTGACGATGTGAAAGAACTAAGTTAATATCAAAAGTTGAAAGCAAATCACAACATACATATTACACACACCAGTAGTAGATATGATGTGAAAGAACTAAGTTAATATCAAAAGTTGAAAGCAAATCACAACTACCAACAATAGGACCGCTATTTGGATCGTGATGTGAAAGAACTAAGTTAATATCAAAAGTTGAAAGCAAATCACAACATGTTATCAACTACTTGTCTATTTGACATTGATGTGAAAGAACTAAGTTAATATCAAAAGTTGAAAGCAAATCACAACGCTCCGCAGGTTGGGCAATGATTGATCCTGGATGTGAAAGAACTAAGTTAATATCAAAAGTTGAAAGCAAATCACAACATACAGGTTACATTTCAGATCAAAATGCCGGATGTGAAAGAACTAAGTTAATATCAAAAGTTGAAAGCAAATCACAACAATGATACCTGGGAGGTAAACGGAAAGGATGATGTGAAAGAACTAAGTTAATATCAAAAGTTGAAAGCAAATCACAACTAGACATGGCATTCTGGTTGAACATATCAAGATGTGAAAGAACTAAGTTAATATCAAAAGTTGAAAGCAAATCACAACGTCTTTTAAATTAGCTAATCCATTAAGTAAGATGTGAAAGAACTAAGTTAATATCAAAAGTTGAAAGCAAATCACAACAGGTTAGGATGTAAATATTCTAATGAAACAGATGTGAAAGAACTAAGTTAATATCAAAAGTTGAAAGCAAATCACAACGATTGAGGGCATTGAAGTTGCCTGGTATATGATGTGAAAGAACTAAGTTAATATCAAAAGTTGAAAGCAAATCACAACCCTCAATTGTACGAGGACTAAGGTTTACTTGATGTGAAAGAACTAAGTTAATATCAAAAGTTGAAAGCAAATCACAACTAATGTGGAAGTGACAAAAGCAAAAATTACGATGTGAAAGAACTAAGTTAATATCAAAAGTTGAAAGCAAATCTGAGGTCATCCTGACAGGAAAAGAAGAATTCAGAATATTTATTCGTTTACTGAAAATAATTTTTAAAGAATTTCCCCAATGTCAGAAGTATAGAAAGAACACAGGCAATTTAACCTACTCCTCTTCTAATGCAGCGGGACTGCATCTTCCAGCTTCTTCGCCGCATCTTTGTGCATTAATATTTTTATCAAAAATATCAAAGCGGTAACCGTGAAAATGCCACCAATGATCCAGTTCATCAGGCTTTGATTGCCATTTAATTTTTGTACGATCCATTTTCCTCCAAAAATAAAAACACAATTTCCAAAAAGAGTTCCTAAACCAATTCCTACAATGTAAAAATTATAATAAGAATTTTTAGGGAGCAAAATATTTTTTGTAAAAAGTACCGTACTCCATCCAAACCAAAAAGGAATTTGCATCGGGCTGATAGCGCTCAACATAACACCCAGAAGAAAACGATTGATATTATTATCAAGCATTACATTTTTTGCATGATGCGGCTGCATGGCTGCAACAAAACTTCCTACCGCAAGAGCGAGTACAATTCCTAATGTGATCCATTCCATCCAGCGGAATAATTTTTTTTGCTTTCGGATCCAATTGATCCCCACCAAAGAAATACGCACATAGATCATTTCAACCAATAAAGAGCCGAGAGAAAAATAAATTGCGTTCTTAATATTTTCCTGTACACTGATCTGCATGGCCGCCACATTTAAGGTGCCCAAAGGCAAGGAGCCTAAGAAACTCACGATCATTCCCCAGAAAAAAATTTTTACTAATCCCATGAATTGTTAAATTCTTTTGGTTAGCTCTTTTTTGCCAATATTGATAAGGAAACAGCTACATAATTGCTCAATACAATATTTTTTTCACCCACGTTAAAAACGGTACGGTCTATTTCAAAATTGCCGGTAAATAAATAATCATCATTTATCTTCTTTGCCTGGAAAGGAAAAGAAATAGTTTTAGTGACCCCTTTGATAGTAAGATTACCAGTAAAATAATAAAATCCATCGTCAGTTTTATTGGTTTTGGCAATCCTGGTGGAAACTAATTGTATCACCGGAAATTTTGCAGCATCAAAATATTCATCGCTATCCAAATTTTTATCTCTCATACCGTTATCTGTATCAACAGTAGAAGAAGCAACTGTTACATCAAACTTACATGATTCAGGGCTATCAGGTAAAAAATGAATCTCACCCTTAAGAGCGGAAAAATCTCCACCGGTATTGATTCCAAAATTTTTAATTACAAAATGTACTTTACTTCCCTTATCAATTGGATTATAACTTTGCGCAACAATATTAGTAGAAATAAAAAGTAAACAGACAAAAATGTTTTTCAATATCATCATAAAATTTTTATTTGGCAAGGTGTTCAATTTTCAGGAGATTTCTTTATCTGCTTTATTAATTTTTTTATAATGTTTTTTTGTTTCTGTTCTAAAACGAAGCCCTTTCAAAAAAGGCCAGTAATCAACGCCGTGCTTGTGATTGTATTTGCTGATCTCAAACAAGACCTTCCAGTGTTTTAAAATTTCTCTCCATGCGCCCGTCAAAGTATAACCGGTATCATAAAAATGATTCGGCTCTGCACCGCATCCGTTGTATTCAAGGATTATAAAATTTTCCCCCTGTTTCAACTCTTCAACAGAATTGCACATAATGTCATAGCGGCCATAAAAGAAATCATTGATTCCAAGGCTTATTTCATCAAGCAGGTTTACCAGTCCATCATTTATTTCTTTGCTCAAATCAATAAATTGCGCTCCCCTGTTGTGATTGGCGGCATAACTCAAGATATAAGGATCTCCTGAAGGAATTATTTTATTGAAATTTTGACCATGCTTCAATTTAATTTCAGCCATTCTTTTTTTTATTTTTGAATTCATCAGTAGTAACTCCTGTAATGTATGCACGCCATCTCCCGTTACACGCATCGGAACCTTTTGCAAAAATCCGGTGATGGTTCCTTTTTTCTCAAAAGGATAGCGGTAATAAAAAAGACTTACTTCTACAGGATAATTAATAAATTCCTGGATAAAATATTCAACAGGAATTTTTGAATGATATTCTTTTAACTGTTCTTCGTTTTCAATTTTCCTGAACAAAATACCCTGGCCGCCTACTTCAGGTTTAACTATTAAGGGGTATTGAATGCCGCTCGCTGAAAGCATCTTATTTATTTCCAAAAAAGTATTGGAAGGTGTCACATTGAAATAGTCAGGGCAAAGATCTACAGGCAACAGAACATGCATCTCTTTTTTAGGCTCGCCTTCCATACCGCCGAAAGTAAGTTTAGGGTTACTTGGTGTAAAAAACCATACTGCACGCGAACGCACCATGTACCAAAGCCACACTGGAACTATCGGTGCATATAAAATTTTGAAAGGCCATTGTTCCCAGTTTTTTATTTTACTGATCAAATTCATTCCTTCTTTTTGGAGTTTGCAAAAATAAGTTTAAACAGGCGAACCCATAGCATCCTGTAAAAATTGTTTGTTGTATTTTAGCGGCCAAAATTTAGGGATCATGCATATACCCACCGTGGCTGAATTAAAGACAGAGGGCAAATCGCCGGAAATATTATTTTTTGTAGGCTGCGCCGGCAGTTTCGACCAGCGTGCTCAAAAAATAACAAAAGCATTCGCAACCATCTTAAATAAAATAGGAGTCAACTACGCTATTCTTGGTAAAGAGGAAATTTGTAACGGAGACCCTGCAAGGCGTGCAGGTAATGAATTTCTTTTTCAAATGATGGCTTATCAGAATATACAATTATTGAATGGATATGAGATAAAAAAAATAGTAACGACGTGTCCTCATTGCTTTAATATTTTAAAAAACGAATACCCGGCCATAGGCGGAAACTATGAAGTAATTCATCACACAGTCTTTTTACAACAGCTCATTGATGAAGGAAAAATAAAGATGAAAGAGAATGGGAGTTTCAAAGGAAAAAAAATCACATATCACGATAGCTGTTATCTTGGCCGTGCCAACAATATTTATGAGGCACCACGCAAAGTACTGGAAGCATTGGATGTGGAATTAGAAGAGATGAAACGCTCCCGCAGCAATGGTTTATGCTGTGGAGCGGGTGGCGCACAGGTATTTAAGGAAGAAGAAAAGGGCAAGCGCAGAATCAATGAAGAAAGAACAAGTGAAGCTATAGAAACGGGGGCAAAGATCATTGCATCTAATTGTCCTTTCTGTATGACAATGCTAACCGATGGAGTAAAATCTAACGGGCAGGAAGAGAATGTAAAGGTGATAGATCTGGCGGAATTGATTGCGGAGAGTATGGAGTGAAAGTTGATGGTCTAAAGCCCATTGTGTACGTCATTGCGAGGAGCTATGCTGGTTTTAATCAGTTTACATAATTCTAAATAGCGACGTGGCAATCTGCTCATTAGGACACAGGTGCTATGGCTGAAAGTGGATGGTTCAGGATTACACCAGTTGTGACGCTTTCTTCCACAGCCTGGACGATTGATTGAATGTAAAAATCTAAAAATGTATTGGCAGTAAATAAATAAATAATCAGAATTTTCATTTTTTTGTTGCAGAAAAAAAATTTAAGGTTGAACGTTGATGATTTACGAATAAAAAAAATTAAAAAATGTCAGGAAATATAAATAGTAATAACGAATCTTCTGAATCAGAGAGTTCCAAAGAGGCCGGAGAGGGAAAAAGCCTCAATTTTATAGAAGAAATAATTGAAGAAGATCTTAGTAAAAGGAAATACAATAGTATATTAACGCGCTTTCCGCCAGAGCCGAATGGCTATCTGCACATTGGCCATGCAAAAAGTATTTGCCTGAATTTTGGATTGGCTGAGAAATACAATGGCGCTACCAACCTGCGCTTTGATGATACCAATCCTGTAACTGAAGATACTGAATATGTGGACAGCATTAAAGAAGATATTAAATGGCTCGGCTTCAAATGGATCAGTGAATTTTACGCAAGTGATTATTTTGATCAATTATATTCATTCGCTGTAAAGCTGATCAATAAAGAACTCGCTTATGTGGACGACAGCAGTTCTGAAAAAATTGCCGCAGAAAAAGGAACGCCTACCGAACCTGGAAAAGAGAATGAATACCGCAACAGAAATGTGGAAGAAAACCTCCGTCTTTTTGAAGAAATGAAAAACGGAAAATATAAAGATGGTGAAAAAGTATTGCGCGCAAAAATTGATATGTCTCATATCAATATGCTGATGCGCGATCCGATCATGTACCGCATTAAACATGCGCATCATCATCGCACAGGAGATAAATGGTGTATTTATCCGATGTACGATTTTGCCCACGGGCAAAGCGACAGCATTGAAAATGTTACTCATAGCATCTGTACCCTGGAATTCGTATCTCATCGTGAGCTGTACAATTGGTTTATTGAGAAATTGGAAATCTTCCCTTCGCGCCAATATGAATTTGCGCGGCTCAACATGACTTATACGGTCATGAGTAAACGAAGATTATTGCAACTCGTAAATGAAGGTTTTGTTTCCGGATGGGACGACCCGCGTATGCCTACTCTCTCTGGTTTCAGAAGAAAAGGTTATACGTCTTCCAGTATCCGCACCTTTTGCGAAAAAATAGGTGTTGCCAAAAGAGACAACATGATTGACATCAGTCTCCTGGAATTTTGTATCAGGGAAGAATTAAACGAAACTGCTAATCGGGTGATGGCCGTTTTGAACCCGGTAAAACTTATAATAGATAATTATGAAGAAAATAAAGCAGAAGAATTAACAACAGAAAATCTTCCCAATGATCCTGAAAATGTAAGAACCATCACCTTCTCAAAAGAACTGTGGATAGAGAAAGAAGATTTTATGGAAGTGCCTGTAAAGAAATGGTTCCGCCTGGCACCAGGCCAAATGGTGCGTTTAAAAAGCGCTTACATTATCCGCTGCGAAAGTTTCAAAAAAGATGATACCGGAAATATAACAGAGATCCATTGCACTTATATTCCTGAAAGTAAAAGTCATCATGATACGAGTACTTTAAAAGTAAAAGGGACCATGCACTGGCTCAATGCGAGGGACGCTGCTACTGCAGAAGTAAGATTGTACGAACGATTGTTCAAGGTAGAAAACCCGTCTGCCGAAGAAGGAGACTTTAAAGAATACATGAATCCGGATTCGCTGCACATTATTAAAAATGCATTTATCGAACCACATCTTCAACATGCTGAAACCGGTGCCCACTTTCAATTTATACGCAATGGATATTTCTGTATTGATAAAGATTCCAAACCCGGAGCGCTTGTTTTTAACAGGACAGTTACTTTGAAAGAAGGATTTAAGCCAAAAGAAAATTAAAAAGCCAGCAGGTCAGTAAACAAATGAATTTGCCCGATTTCTGTTTTTTGTAGCAGATATTTTTACGTATTTTCTTTCAAACATTTTAATAAAATAAAAATCAAATGGCAAATAGTTTTTTAATTCATAAAATGCAATGAAAAGTATTGATAACGAATTTCATTTTAAAAAATTAATTTTTGAGGTTGAGTAAGAGTGCTCACATGAATGCGATTCACTTTGTTGTAATTACAATTTTAAAAAATTAAAAAAAAAATATGAAACGAATTTTTCTCTTATTAATCTTCATAGCCTTTGCGTTTAACTTAAGCGCTCAAACTCTTTATTGGCCGCGCAACATAAAAAAAGCTTATAAAAATACGACAAGGTCCAATGACGGATGGCCTGGAATAAAATATTGGCAAAATACCGCGCATTATACAATTACAATGACTGCCTTACCTCCCAACAGGAATATAAAAGGCACCGAGCAAATCACTTATATAAATAACAGCCCCGATACTTTACACGAATTGGTTTTCAAATTCATACAAAACATACATAAGCCCGGAGCACCAAGGTTAGGTACCGCTCCTGCGGATTTTCTAACGGACGGAGTACATGTAGATTCATTTGCTATAGATGGCGAGAAAGAGCAATGGCATAACAAAGATAATTCACCAACCATTCAATTTGCGCGTTTGACAAAACCTTTATTGCCGCATGATTCAGTAAAAGTAGGTTTCGGCTGGCACTACGAGATCTCCCTGAAAAGCAAAAGAGAAGGAATGATAGATGCTACCACTTATTTTCTCGCTTACTTCTACCCGAGAGTAGCCGTTTACGACGATTATAACGGATGGGATACTTATGATCATACAGATATATTTAATTTTTACAATGATTTTAATGATTATGTGCTCCACGTAAAAGTACCGGAGAACTATATTGTTTGGGCTACTGGAAATTTGCTCAATGGTAATGAAGTGCTGCAACCCGCTTATTTACAGCGTTTGAACGAATCTATGAAAACAGACGATGTAATACATATTGTAACGGCTGCTGATCTTGCTTCAAAAAATATCACCAAACAAAATGGTATGAATACCTGGACATTTGCCTTTAATGATATTTCAGACATGGCCCTGGGATTGAGTGACCATTATGTGTGGGACGCATCGAGTGTAATAGTAGATGAAAAAATCAATCGTCGGGCAAGTATCCAGGCAGCTTATAACGATACCGCCGGAGATTATCACCAGATGGTTTCTTTCGGACAAAGTGCGCTGCGTTTTTTATCTGGCAAATGGCCCGGCGTTGCCTACCCCTATCCTAAAATGACCGTTTTTCAGGGATATGCAGGAATGGAATACCCGATGATGGCCAATGATGAATCCTATCCTGATTTCACTTTTTCACGCCTGGTGGCGGCGCATGAAATTTCACATACATGGTTCCCGTTTTATATGGGCACTAATGAGGCGCGTTTTGGGTTTATGGATGAAGGATGGGCAACCACCTTTGAATTATTATTCAACCGTTCTGTGATGCCGAAAGATTCTGCAGATGAATTTTATAAAAAATTCAGAGTGGCAAACTGGATACATGATGGAGATGCAGATGAAGATCTCCCGATAATAACTCCCGGCTATAGCCTTTCCCAGCGGGGATTTGGGAGTAACAATTATGGCAAGCCATCTTTAGGTTACCTGGCGCTGAAAGATATGCTGGGAGATGATTTGTTCCGGAAGTGCCTCCATACTTTTATGGATCACTGGCATGGCAGGCACCCGGTTCCCTGGGATTTTTTCTATACTTTCAATACTGTCTCCGGCGAAAACCTTAACTGGTTCTGGAACGCATGGTTCTTTAGTCATAATTACATAGATGTCGCGATTGATTATATCCATGAAACAAAAGGCGGATGCCAGGTAGCTATTCAAAATATAGGCGGATTTCCGGTTCCTGTAGATCTGCAATTAAATTTTAAAGACGGCAGTAAACAAACCATTCATCAGTCTCCTGCGATATGGGCCATGGATAAAAAGCAGGTAACCATTGACGTTAAGACCGGAAAGCCAATAGAATCAGCTCAATTGATTTCAGGTATTTTTATGGATGCAGATGAGAGTAACAATTTTTTAAAGTATAGGTAGCAAAAGAAAACTTTATAATATATAGAGTCATTAATAAAACAGCTTCTTAGAAAAAAGAATAGTGAATCCTGCAAGAAGCTTTCCTTCACCATTACTTTGAATTCTTTTTATAACTTCCCAATTCTTTTACCTGCGCCTGGTAAATTTTAGTGAGTTCACTAGTATGTTTTATCAATAAATCAAGATCCTTTTTTGAATAAGCGGATAAACTTTGCCGCACTGACATTGCAAGTGACGCATAATGCACATCCATACCCGTTTTCTTCTTAGGGATATAGGATACAACCACTTTACGCCTGTCTTTCGGGTCATGGCTGCGCTTGACAAAACCTGCACGTTCAAGGCGGTCAATCACATTCGTAATTGCTCCCGTAGTAAGCCTGGTTGCCTTCGCTAAATCCCCGGCAGTGGAAGGACCCATCTCCATTAAAAAATCAATACATTCCGCATCAGTAACGTATAGCCCTGCCTTTTCAGCAATTATTTGCTGCAGCATTAATGTAGAACGGGTGAATTTGCGTATCTCCCACATTAAATCATACACTTCGGTGGGGATTTCATTTTGAGATGGCATATATCGGAATTTAAATTGATTATGATGGCAATTAAAGAGAAAAATCTAACTAGCCTTCGCCCTTCCTTTCACTTTGAATCCCAGAATTACCAGCAATATTATAGCAATTAGGTTAGTAATAATTTTAAAATATAAATCCGGGCCTGTAGTATCTATAAAGCCAATCTGCCCGGCAAGCATAGAACCAATTATCGTTCCGCAAACTAAGCCATATTGATGGATGACAGTCCAAAAAGGGCTGGCTGTAAAGCGCGGCAAAATAGCAATCGGTAACGCTGCTAACAGGATTACACCACCTGCAATGGCCACAAGCGGAGGAAAATGCGGTGCGATACCAAAACCTAAAAGCACAATACCATATAATAGAATAGCCCAGATGGCCCCTGATATTCCCATTATTAAAGACGATAGGGGCTTTATTGAAGTGGATTGGTTAATCTGTTTATTTTTTAAAGTTCTTGTTGCAATAAAAATCAAAATACAAATAGCTGCAAGAGCTATAATAATTTGGATTAACGGGGGATTATATGCCTGTAAATGAAATACTTTTACCCTGGCAATTTGTGTCCAGGTAAACCAGGCCAGGAAACTGCCAATCAAAAAAAGCGGGATAACGGCAAACATCCCTCCCCTGCTTATCCACATACTATCTTTTCGGTCAGGAAAAATAAGCTCAACCAAATAAACAGAAAGAAAAACTACAAATGCAGGTTCATAAATAATCGCCCACAAAAAATATACATAATTAACCCCGAATGCCCGTGCATAAGTTTCGCCCTTAAGTTTTATAACCATTGGCGCAAGCGAGGTTTGCTGAATAAGGCATTCTTCCGCTATTGCCAACCCAACAGCCATGAGCAGCATGCTGAGCCATCCCAATTTCCAGCGTCTTACTGCGTAACGAATAAGTAATACCCCGCCACCCCACACAGTCATTTCGATAGGTAGAACGAATATCGAACTGAAGCGGGTTGCACCTGGTAATATTTCAGTAAGCAATGGCGCCATAAGCATCAGTGTAATGACGGGGGCGAATGCCCCTTTTTTGTCTTTCAAATTTTCCACTTTTATTTAATTTAATCTTTATTAAAAAGTATCTTAGTTATTAAGATAATCAAATGTAAAGACATTTTAGGAATTTGCAAAAAATCATTAAACTATCTGTATTTATTGCTCAGGGGGTAAAACCGTAAATTATTTTAGTCTTAAAAGGGCTGATTTATGTATATCAATTGCAAAGTGTCTCGGAGAGCTTTCCTGTTATTAAATTATCATTTTGCAAAAGAACCTGACGGAAACCCCGATAACTGTAGTGATAACTTAACACGTCATTGCGGGGAACTGTTCAGGATGCTTTTCGCTTTAATGGAGGACAATCGGCAACGTGACAATCCCCCATTAACGTCATTACAGCGAATGATTCAGCTTAAAAAACTCACCGGTTTTATCCTCTGGATTATAATAGCTTTAAAATGTATCTACCTTTCATACTGTTTTTTTGCATTGTTATATAACCTATCCATCAAACGCATATCCTGAGTGATAATATCCGCTTCTGCAATCATTCCATTGCGATATTGTAAACGCCTTTTATAATTGGTAATGAGGCCTTGCGGCAAAATTATTTTTGCCAGATAACCGCTATCTGCAGGCACGGTTTTTATATAATCAATTTTCCCTAAAACCGCTCCGAACTGTTCAAAAGGATATGCCTGAAATTTTAATAAAACCTTTTGACCTTTTTTTACTTTACCGGAATTATATTGAGGGATCAGGGTTTCTACATAATAAGAAGTATTCTCAGGCTGTACATAAAACAATAATTGCCCTGCTTTCATTTCCTGATTTTCCTGGAAGAAGCCCGTGAAAGAAATTATTCCCGAAACAGGAGCTATTAATACATACTTATACTCCCACGCCTGTATCTGGCTTTTAATCGTTTGTAAAGCCTGCACAAAAGTATTTTTCTCAGCAACAATTTGATTTTCTAATTCAGCTATTTCTTGCAGCTTATCGTTTTGATTGCCTTCATTGGCAACTATTGAAGCGTTGATTTGTGGCAGTGACAATTGCTTCCCTATGAGTTTACTCTCTTCATCGCGAAAATCGAAAGCAGAAATTACTTTTTGATTTGCAAGTGTTTTATTAGCTGAAAAAGTTTCATCGCTTAATGCGAGGTCTTGTTGCATTAACGATTTTTGATTCAGTAAAATCGCGTGCAGCTTTTGTAAATTTAGCATATCAATAGCCAGCATTTTTTTCTTTTTTAAGTAAAAACCATTGCTGATGAAATCCCTGAAAGTGATGAATGCCTGAATAAAAGTTTGATAAGAATCCTGTAGTTCTCCTAATTCCTCCACCCTTCCTCCTCCTTGGGAGGAGTTTGAAGGGAAAAAATGGACAATTTCATCCGTATGGTTTTGGCTGATAAGATCGTTGATTGAATCTATCCGTTGGCTTAGCTCCCTTACCGATTGAGGATTGGCTATACTTTCCATATAGCCCAATATTTCGCCTTTATTTACTTTTTCATTTTCTTTTATTAAAATTTGAGTCAGTTTACCGTCCGTTCTGGTAATCACCTCCTGTGGGGCATTCACGCTGTTTAATGCAGCGCTTGCTATAACTATATCCGGATATTTTATAAACCAGCTTATTAGCCCAAGCATTAACAACAATAAAAAAAAATAAACCGTACCCCAACGTACTATATAAGGCGGTTTATTAGAAATAATTTCTTCTATTTCGTTTCCGTGTTCTGCAAAAGTATTTACCCCTAAATCTCCTGAAGGGGACTTAAGATTATCTGTTACCATTGATTTTTCAGTTTCCATGTTACCATTATTTTTTTATACGGCTTTTCTCTATCTTCCGATAGTGATCGGGATGAAGAGGAGTTGGGCGCCTCAATTCCCTAATTCCAATTGATTTTTTACCAGCTCATAATATTTACCTTTCAGTAAAGTAAGCTCTGTATGTGTACCTTCTTCAACGATTTCTCCGTTATCCATCATTACGATTTTGTCCGCATTTTTTACCGTGCTCAGGCGATGGGCCACAATAATTACGGTTCGGTTTTTAAAAAATTCCTGCAGATTTTCCAATATTACCTTTTCATTGTGGGCGTCTAATGAATTGGTAGCTTCATCAAAAAAAATGAATTCAGGATTTTTGTAAACTGCTCTTGCAATGGATAGTCTTTGTTTTTGTCCCCCGCTTATTCCATTCCCTTCGGCTCCCAGTTTCGTATAAAATCCCAATGGCAATGACTCGATGAAAGAAAGAATGTTAGCAGTTCTACAGGCGTTTAGCAGTCGCTCGTTGTCTGTTTTATCATCAGTAACAGTAATGTTTTTGCGAATGTTGCCATTAAAAATAAAGTTATCCTGCATCACAGCGCCACATACACTACGCCAGTACTTTGGGCTTATAGTTTTGAAGTTTGCTGCGCCCATGTAAATATCTCCTTTGTAGCTTTCGTAAAATCTCAGTAACAATTTTATCAATGTAGTTTTTCCACTTCCGCTCATGCCTACAATGGCCGTTACTTTACCGGCTGGAATTTTAAGATTGATATTTTTAAGCACCGGTTCATTGCCTGCACCCTGGTACCTGAAGGAAAGATCTTTTATTAAAATGGTATGATCTTCGGGTAAAAAATGATTAAACTCTTTATACACCGGTTCTTCATCTTCCAATGCATGAATATCATTTAAACGTTCTAAAGAAATTTTAGCATACTGAGCTTCCTGTGTAAATCCTATTAACTGATCGATTGGGCTGTTTAGTTGGCCGATAATATATTGGATAGCAAGCATCATACCGAGTGTAAGTTGTCCCTCAATTACCAGTTTTGCAACAATAAAAGTGATGAAAATATTTTTGCCCTGGTTGATAAAGAATGCACCTATCTGTTGATATTGGGTAAGTGATAAATTTTTAAAGTTGAGTTTAAACAGGCCTGCCTGCAAACCTTCCCATGCCCAGCGATAGGTATTTTCTGCATTGTTCAATTTTATTTCCTGCATGCCATACACCAATTGCATGGTGGCATTATTTTCGCGGGAAGCAATGGCAAATCTTTGATAATCTAATTTACGACGATACTTCAGGAAAAATCGTATCCAAAGCAGGTATAAAATACTTCCAACAATAAAAATGGTAAATACTGTGAGATTATAACTCCATAAAACAAAAGAAAAAATGACAAGGGTAAACATCGAGAAGAAAGTATTCAGGGCAGTCCCTGTTAAAAAACTCTCAATGCGTTGATGGTCGCCAATGCGCTGAATAATGTCGCCAGGATGTTTGCTGTCAAAAAACTGAATGGGCAATTTTAGCAGTTTAGACCAAAAGCCGGAAAGCAATGAAATATTAATTCGTATGCTGATGTGCAGCAGGATACGGCTGCGGATAAACTCCACCACAGTTTGAGAAAATAACAACATCAATTGAGCCGCCAAAACAATTTCTATAAAATTAAGGTTTTGCGTATTGATGCCTGTATCTACAATACTTTGGGTAAGATAAGGGAACACAAGTTGTATGGCGCTGCCGATAATTACGCCAAGCAATATTTGAAAAAAATAGGCTTTGTGATCTTTTAAATAACCCAATAAAAAATCCCATCCGATCTTTCTTTTCTCCATTTCCGGATCATCAGAAAAATCCATTTGTTGAAATAATGGGGTGCTTTCCAGCAACAAACTAATTCCTTTGTCGGCTCCATTGTCATTTGTGGACACCCAACGATTAATAAATTCTTCTTTATTCAGTTTGATCATTCCTTTTGCAGGATCGGCTATGATTAATTTATTTTTAGTGGAGGTAGGAGTTAGTACCACAAAGTGATATTGATCCCAATGTAAAATTGCCGGCAATGGTGCATCATTCACCAATTGTTCAAAAGAAATTTTTGCTCCAACGGATTTTAACCCTATGCTCTCTGCAGCATCTGCCAGGCTGAGCATAGACACACCTTGTTTTCCATATTGCGATTTATTGCGAAGATGATCCAACGATATAGAACGGCCATAATACTTTGCCACCATGCGCAGGCAGGTGGGGCCGCAATCCATTGCATCAAGTTGTTTATAAAGAGGGAAAGATTTAATCACTTTGATTTGAAATATTTTTGAATGGCTTAATTGCTTTTTTTAAAACCAATTGTTTGAGCATTACAATTACTAATTCCTTGTATTCTCCTAAATGATTCTTAATAATATCGTCTTCCACATAATCTAACATTATCTCAAATAACGTATTGATAGATAATGGGCATGTTAAATGGTCTAAAATAATTTTCTCCATTTCATCTATATCCTGTAATGAAAATCCATCTCCAAATATTTCTGGCACCACCATATTGCAAAACTCATCGGGGTTGAGTTCCAGTTCTTCATAATATTTAACTCCAACACGGGTATACTTATTCCACAATCCGGCCCAATTAAAGGTTGAAGTAATTATGTTTGTTTCATCACATTTACTTATAATTTTATTTTCTATTTCTGATTCATTGCCAAAGAGTTCACAATACCAATTTACTGCCGACAAATCTCTCCCATAAATATATTCTTCATTTAAACTGCGATGTCTTAATAACTTCAGTAAATTTTTAGAAAAGCAATTAAAATCATTCTCAATTTCGATTTTTGAAAAATCATTATATTCTTTTATTTCATTAATGATATTTTTCAAGAGCACAAGAGTCTTTATTTTCTCTTCTCCAACTACAATAAAATTTGATTTTTTTTCATTTTCAACAATTGAACAATCAATAAAGCGTTTCTTTGCTTTTCCTGAAAAATCTATGTAATCACTTATTGTCACAAACTTTTCATCAATGTATAAATTGGAGGAGATTGGAGTACCTTTACTTTTAAAAAGAGATATAATTCTGTAGTAATATTCCGGATATAGTTGTCTTAATTTAGCGGCCATAAACCGGCATGTAAATTCATCCTTTTTGTATTGACCTAAAAAATGAAGATAGCTTCTCTTACAAGGCGCTTCATGAATATCGCCCAGATGCATGTACTGGTTATCTTTGATCGTAAGGTGTATCAGAACTTCGATGGGAATATTCTTTTCTTTTGCAAGGCTGTAAAATAAATGCTGCTCAAAAAAAACATTAAAACGATCCACATTAATGTTGGAAAAATGCTGAACATTTTTATTAATATACCTGAAAGCTAAATCTGTATATTCTTTTATAAAATCAATATTATTTCCTCCCAAAATACCCGCATTAACTGCTTTGATCGGTATATCATTTTTAAAATCATTTTCAACACAATTAGGGAAGTAATTAAAATGAGCCATTAATTCCTTTTGTGTTTGAGCATAGTAATTAGTTGCTTCTTCAACATTTTGGGCAATTAATCCGCTACTTAATAAAACTTCAGGAAGCCTGCTAAACAAGAATACATCTCCATCAATATGAAGAAAAGGTTCTTTCTGTAATGAATAGGTAAATAGTTTTGGCAGGGCCCAAAGGTTTTCATGTGCAGAGTTAATGTTATCATGGGTTACATTTACTTTATGGTATGGAAGTTCAAGGGTATCTATTAATATTTTTGCAGCATTACTGTTTGAATAGAGTTCTACCCGTTGATATATTTTTTGCAATTGCAAACAACTTAAAGCCCAACTCATCAAATGATATTCGGGGGCTGCCCAACCAAAGCTATTGTTAAAAGGGCCATTATTTATAGAAAGAGTTTGGATAAATTTCAAATCAATTAGGTTTTGTTATTATTAATAAGAAATAATAGCTGAAGGTTAAGAAATAATATTTTTTAAAAAATTCATTTATTAGAAACTTATCAGAAAGCCATTTTACTAAAATGATTTTGTAAATATCATCTGAATGTTTCAATCAATTTCTTATCCAAATTCGACTAAGTATTATCTTTTGAATACTCCATTATAGGATAAAAAGTTAATATTTTTTTATCTGCCAAATGCCAACCATCTAATGCTCTTTAAATATCTTTTTGGATATTGCATTACCTTTTATTTCCATTAAATGACTTACAAGTTTATGACCATAGTCTTTCGTTTGATTTCGCATTGTAAAAATTATTTTTGCTTTCTAATTCTTTATTCCCTCTAAGGGCTTTTCAATTTTTAATGGGATTTGACGAAAGATTTTTAGCTTCCATATTTAGAGTAGAATCTAAGGGAGAATCCCTGATTTAAATTGCGACAATAATTGCCCTGAAAAAAATTCAGTTACAAGTGTTAAAGAGGAATCCTCATAACTTGTTTAGTTTTTAATAACGACACAAGAATCATATTGTGTCGTTATTAAGAACTACAAAAAAAGAAGTAACTACTTTTTTAATTTATCGAGTATAGTCGAATAAAATATTCCTTTTTCTGAAGGCCTTGGTAAATCACCATCAACCAATTCCCCTCTTTTATTAAAAAGTAGATAATGAGGTATTGATAATGTTTGGCCCAGGTAGCTTCTGAGGTAATCACTAACAAAATCAGTAGCAAAATAATGATACCCATTAAGACTAAAATTACCTATGTCATTTATCCAACCCGATGCATTATTCTTGTTATCTATTGAGAAATAGAGCAAATCTATTCCATGGTTTTTAAGAAATGTTTGAACGTCCTTTGCGTAAGCAAACTCTGTTTTGCATGGTGAGCAGTAAGTTGCCCACATGTCAATCAGTACAGATTTATTCGGGAAATGTTTTTTAATAAATGACGGAAATGTGGTAAGTGAATCTTTACCTATATAATCAAATTTTTTTGATGTTGTATTGTAGGTGCCAAATGCAAATTGGGGTATTTTACTAATATCTTTATCAAAAGAACTTTCAATAACAGGCAGAAAAATACTATTAGGAAATGCTTGTTTTAATTTTTCATATTTTTTTTCTGCATCTGAATTATTTATCATTCCAAATTTTTGCATAAAAATCAATTCAGTTGCAAACATTCTTTCCTGGATACCTTTTGGGGCATAATGATAAACTGTATCATCATTGTCCCAAAGTCCAAGATATATAAGCTTAGTTTTATTTAATACTCCGTCTGCAATCAGATTACATTTGCGTCTTGCATTTGCATTTCTGTAATTTACATTTCTGTATTTCTCGGAAAATGGATCGTATTTTTCGCAATAAAATTTTTCCAGGGCCTTAAGGGCATTCACTGGTAATTTAAATTTTTCATTTTTCGAATTTTGAATCATGAAAAAAGCTATTCTCAATACAGCATTAAGGAATTCTGCATCTCCTTCTAATTTTACATAATGATAATAATCGGCAGAAATTTCGTTTTTACTATAAAGGCTGTCCATGGAAGAAAATAAATCAACTTTTAAATTCTCTGTTTTATCAATTGCATCTTTTAGGTTGGTAGTTGTTTTCAAAACATCATTAACCTGATCAGAGGTTTTACTACCTAAAAATAAAGCATTGTTATAATAATTCTGACATCCCATAGAATTGTTTCCTGCAAAACGAATACTTGTAGTATTTGCAACAGTATCCTGATTGACCTGGATATGAATTGAATCTCCTTTACAAACGACAAGGCGTATTTTTGGCATAAATGGATTGTCGGCAATCATTATGAACATTGGAGAATTTATTTTAAATGTTTTCAAAGCATTACCGTGTTCAAAAATAGCTTTATCATACATTACCACATAATTGGAAGGATCTCCATTAATTGATCTGCAAAAAAAGATCTCTGTTCCATCTTTTGCAATCGGATTCGTAATGGAAATCTTTACATTCTGTTGTGCACTTGCTTTAAAAAAGATAAGCAGCAGACACATGGTCAATAGTGGCGTTTTCATAAATTTGTATTTTAAAAATTACTTTTCTTTATATAATCTCATTATTCTATTGTCCTAACTAATATTATTTTCTCAGAGAATGTAAATATTTTAAATAATAATCCTTAGCCTATTGGTTTAATTTGTTGCTTTATAATTTTGAATAATTTAATTACAAGAACAAAATATTATAATTAAGCATTTAGTTTATTAAAAATTATCTAAAATAATATTATAAATAACCATAAAATTATAATTTTATGGTTATTTATTTAAAAAGGCCATTTAGGGGCACAGGTCCCAACATTCTTGTACTGAACAAACATTACCTTGGGGCACACCATTACATGAACATGGAATTGTACACCCACCACTTCCCGCTATAATATTCTTCATCTCAGCCCTGCTGAGTTTCCCTTGCACATCGGCAAGGCTCATTTTTTTTGTTTTCATTTTGTTTAAATTTTAATGTTACTAAAAATTGTTTTGCCTATAGCTTTTAACTTCAAAGGCTTTGGTTGTCCAACTTCCTGCTTGTACTTCGCAGGTTAGTTCCATTGGGCATTTCCTTTCGGGGAACTATTCCAAAAGAAAATATTGTAAATCCTCAATGCTATATGCATCGGGCAGTTGATTGTTATTAATAAAAATTGTTGGCGTAAAATTGATATCCACTTCTTTACACCATTTTTCCATTGCTTCTATTTTATTTCCTTGTTTTGTTAGCTCGCCATTCATAGGATATTCTTTTGCAAAAAAATCATAATCTTTTTTCTCAGCGAGGTAACAATCGTCTAATGCCTGCATTTCATTCTTTTTCCCGTTAATTGCCAACAAGGGATAATTTTGATATTATTTTCATAATCATAAATTTTGACTTTGAATAACTATTATAATTCTAAATTAGGAAACCCTGTTTAAATCTATATGTTTATTACACAAACAGCAGTTTTGTGTAGATACAAGTAAATATTAGCTATATTTATAGTACACTGCTTAGCAAAAAGTCTGATTCCTTTTTCCGCTCCATTTTCGAAATCCAGCGTTTTATAAAATCTTCTTTTTGTAATTTAATCAGTCCCTTTGCAGGGCTTGCAATGACTAATTTATTTTTTCTGGAAGCGGGAGTTAGTACCACAAAATGATATTGATCCCAATGTAAAATTGCCGGCAATGGCGCATCATTCACTAATTGCTCAAAAGATATTTTTGCCCCCACCGATTTTAACCCGATACTCTCTGCAGCATCTGCAAGACCGAGCATAGATACACCTTGCTTTCCATATTGGGATTTATTGCGAAGATGATCAAGAGAAACAGAACGGCCATAGTATTTTGCTACCATGCGAAGGCAGGTGGGGCCGCAGTCCATTGCGTCAAGTTGCTTATAAAGAGGGAATTTCAATTTTTTTCTTTGTAATAATTCTTTTGGGAGTAAAATATATTGTATCCTGGATTGGCCTCAATTTTTTTGGACGCACACATTCTTTCTTGAATCTTATTAAATTGTAGTACATAGCTTCAAATTTGTTTTTATAAATAATTTTCCCCTTTTCCCATTTAATTTTCCCGGGAACTCCTTCCACAATTATAAAGTCGAAAAAAGCTTTGAGCTTCTCTTCTGACTCAGCCTTTTTTACCACGTAAGTCATGCTTTGAACGGCTTCAGGAAAGTCAAAAATGGATGCTCCGTTATCTAATTCATTAAATAAATTACTGCATTCATCAAAACAAAAATGTTCAGGATTGGTAAACACTTTTTTGTAATCCTTACTTTGCATAAATAGCTTGTTCATCTGATCTGTATTTTTATACAAGCTAAAAGTCCCCGCAACATAATCATGCCTGCTGCTGATAACATCATAGTTATCTAAAATTTCATCTGTCATAAAATCGCGGATATTTCCATACATTACATCAATATCACCATGCCCCCAAAAATCATAGCTTTTAAGCATTTCAGGAAAAAGAAAACCGTAAGCAGGCTTAAGGTCGCAGAGCTTATAGGGATGCATGACGCTAACTTCAAAACCAAGTTTTTTTGCTGCTATGTTTTTAAATTTATCTATGCTTTTTTTATGAATGAAAACATTTGGGGGAATATCATTTCGCTCTACTACACCATCGGTTATGATGATAAAATCTATTGTAGGATTATATCTGCATGAATGAAGGAAATAAGAAAAATACCAGGGCATATTTCCGAGGTAATAGGTTATTATTCCAATTTTATGCTTCATGTAAGTTTTCTTTTATAAATATTATTTTGGCTAAAACAAATTATTTCATTTTTATTTTTTGGAATTAATCGTGCATTGTGTTTGCAACGGTCTTTAAATTTGAGGAAATGGTATAAGATTGCTTCGAATTGATTCATGTATATGATTTTCCCGTTTCTCCATTTTACTTTTCCAGCAGATCCCTCTACCAAATTAAAATCGAAATAACCTCTTAAATATTTCTCTTTTTCTTTTTTTCTTACAACATGCGTAAAGCTTTCTATCTGGCAGGGGATTTCATCTATCGGAATTTCATCCTGTAATGGTGAGAATATAAAATTGCATTCATCAAAATTGAAATATTCACCTTGAGATAAAACGGTTTTATAATCCCTGCTTTGCATAAATAAAGTATTGATTTTTTTCGTATTCCGGAGAACCGTAAAAGAGCCGGTCATGTATTCGGGTCTGAAACTGAAAACATCATAATTATCCAGTATTTCAGTCGTTAGAAATTTTCTTAAATCGCCATACATCATATCAATATCGCCATATCCCCAAAATTCATATCCTTTTATAAGTTCCGGAAATAAATAGCCCAGTGAAGGCCGAAAATCGCAGATTTTGTACCCTTGGATTAATGCGGCTGAAAATCCGAGTTTTTTAGTAGCCAGGTTTTTAAATTGTTTTTTTGTGATGGTTATCAAAGAAACATTTTCTGGTTTATTCGGAATTTTATCATTGTCTGTGATGATGCAAAAATTAATAGCCGGATTATATCGACAGGAGTGAAGAAAGTAATTAAAATACCATGGAAATTCCCCAAAGAAACTCAACAATATAATTAATGAACGTTCATTACCAAAAGATGGTTGTTTAGATTTTTTTAAAATCATTCCTTGAATTTAAGTTTTATTTTTTATGGTAAATTGTGAGAATAGCATCATCTATTTTATTCCACTTTATACCTATACACCAACCTTCCAATATTGCCGTAATCATCAATACCTTCAATGATTACTTTGTAGGTACCTGTACCATCGGCATTATAATAATCAAACGAAGCGTTGCCATCTTTACCGGTTTTTATTTCCGGGTTCCAGTAAATAGTAGAGCGCAGATCGGGCTGTTCTGAGTTTTCATTGATATAATCATATCTTGGCGAATAAAATTTTCTTGCTTTGTAAAACCCCATAGGTGCAATAGGTAAAACTCCAACAGATACAATATCCTTAGACATATCATCGGCCGTTTTGGTGGTAATAATTAAAACGCCGTTTCCGCCACCCATTCCATATATACTGGCGCTGGCATATTTTAATACTTCTACTGTTTCTACCTGGGATGAAGGGATTACATCAATATTAAATAGTCCCGGCCCCTTACCACCACTTCCTGAGTTCCATTCTACTCCGTCTATAACCACTTCCATAGGGCCATCACCAGGAGGTGACTTCAAATAAGGAGTGCCATTAGAAAATCCAACACCACGTAATCTCCCATTTAAACTTGTTGATAATTGTCCACCTATCCTTTCAATTTCATCCGCATGCATTACCTGGTCGGCATTACCTGCTCCCGCCAGGCTTTGCGTCCGGTATTGGTTGTCCAAAGGCAATTTGCCTTTTACTATTACCGGTTTCAGTAATTTGCCTTTAAAATGGCTAAATTCTTCCTGAGCTTTTTTGGCGTTATCAAGATAGACGGACATACCTGTATCTTTCACCGTTTCAAAAACGGGGATTTGTATTGCAGATATTGCAGGCTCATCGCTTTTATTAAAAAAAGTGATCTTAGTCGAATTGCGCCCTTTAAAATTTGTGGCGTTCAAAACAAAATGAGTTGTATCAGTAAAAATAAGGTTCGAAAAATAAAACAGGCCTTTATTATCCGATACGCTGCTTAATAAATTACCGCCATTAGAAGGTATTAGTGTAACTGTCCCATTTGCTAATGGTTTTCCAAACAGGTTTGTAACCTTCCCACTTATTTTCAGTCCTTTTTCCGGCTGATAAACTAAAGGGGCGTAATTAGTATCCATCACCTGTTTCCATTCAAAAAGGCGATAGCCTTGCGTAAGCATTAATACATCCAGGTTATCGCGGGTAATTTTACTGGTATCATTAAAATAATAATTAGGTTGCTCTACATAACCTTTCAGTTCTGAAGTTAGCAGAAGATTAGTTAGAATAGTATGTTCATTATTTACGTCTTCGGGCACTTTGCTTTCATCAATTACAGAAACAGAAAAGTGGCCAGGAACGGTTGCCCCTTCTGGATTTTTTGCATTCATCAGTAAACTAACTTTTTCTCTCTTTTTGTATTCTGATTTATCTGTATCCAGATGTAAGTTAAGCTGGTCATGCTTTTGTACAAAGAGCAAACGTTCGCACAAAGGTTCACCATCAGGAGAAAATAGAGTGATTCTGACAATGCCACTATGAAGCAACCGTTTTATAATGCCAAGATTAATAACAGAAGTGTCCAGTTTGCAATTAACTGTTACTGCTATCCCTCCCGAATAAATAAGTAAGATAAAATTCTTATTTCTGTTAGCTTGGTAAAAAGAATCGTTTGCTTCTATCCTCACAGATGCACTTAATATCGAATCATTATTAATTGATAAAGTTATTCCGGATTCTTCTGCTTTTGGCAGATCAATTATTTTTTGCGTGCCGTCAGCAAAAGCCACTTTTGCATGATAAGTTTTGTCTCCATCAGGTTTAAGAAAAAAATATCCCATCCCCAGGTGAGTTGTTGAAAATGAACAAACCTCTTTATTGTTGTTGTCGAGTATTTCCCCATTTATATTGATACCTAACCCGGTTGTATCAATTGCTTTAACCCCCACTTTTGTTCGCACACCTGTTACCAGGTTGCCTCCCTCTGGGAAGAATTGAAAGTCAGGGTTATTCTTAATTAGTTGCCGGGGCTGATTCACCACGCTTTCATGGGTATTTACATATTTTAAAGAACCGACAGGAATGATTCGGTCAAAGAAACCAATTTCCCCATTATTGCGCATCAATTGGGTATAAGCCCTTACTCTATAATTTCCTGCCGGTAAAGAATCGGGCAAAGCAAAGTCGCCCCATGCAAGGCCACTGTCCAATTGCAATTTTATGGGCTGTTCGATTTTGTTTTCAGTATTGATAAAATCCACATGCAAAACACCACTTAGATTGGAAAGTTGATGTGCATCACCTTCGGTGACATAAGCTTTAAAATAAATAGTATCGCCTGCTGCATAATAAGGTTTATCAAATTGTAAATAGGCGTTTTCAAATAGATGGTGAGAAAAAAATATTTGCAGATTGACGGTTATATTTATTTTATTAAAACTGTATGTCTGTCCAAAAGTTCCCGAACTAAAACACAAAATTATAAATGGAAATAAAAGTAGTTTTCTCATCTTTATAAAATTATTATGCAGAAATTTTTTGAACGTGTAAGTTAGTTATATTTTGTTTATGGCGGTTTACATTTGGGATCTATTCCATAAGAAAATACAAGGTACTTTTTCTTTTTAGCGTCCGAATATTTTTTTTTAAATGTCCTCAAATCTTTCTATAAATCTTTTCTTATTTATTTAAAAAAAACTTTTGGAAGTGCGGCCTCGCATGACTTTTGGAAAGTTTTTTGTGACTTTTGAGATAGATAAAGAACTACCCAACTTTCCAAAAGTTTTTCATAAAACAAAATTTCCAATTATTTCCTGCCCGAAACCCGCCCACCCGGCAGTTCCGATTCGGACTGGGACACAGTCAGGCGGGGTTCATCTACTATAAAACTTTCCAAAAGTTACTACATTCATTTTTATTCCGCCATTGCACAAAACTTTTGGAAAGTCCGGCTTTGCATGACTTTTTGGAAAGTTTTTGTGACTTTTGAATTAAATAAAAAGCTATCAAACTTTCCAAAAGTTTTTCACTTACTTTTTCTTTTTAGCTTCTAAGTATTTTTTTAATTGTTCTCTATTCCTTCTATAAAATCTTTTCTTATATAATTAAAAATAATTTTCCAAATGGGATTTTCTCCAACATAGCTTAATTTTGCAACCTTAATTTTAAAATAAAAACAATATAAGTTATGAGCACAGTAAAAGTTGCCATTAATGGTTTCGGCAGAATTGGACGCCTTGTATTCAGGCAGATATATAACATGGAAGGCATAGACGTAGTAGCTATCAATGATCTTACCAGTCCTAAACAATTAGCCTATTTATTAAAGTACGACAGCTCCCAGGGAAGATTTGAAGGTGAGGTAAAGCATACAGAAAATTCCATCGTTGTAAACGGTGAAGAAATAAAAATTTACGCACAAAGAGATCCGGCTCAAATTCCATGGGGTACACATGATGTAGATGTGGTAATAGAAAGTACCGGATTTTTCACTGATAAAGATAAAGCGCAGGCACATATTACTGCTGGCGCAAAAAGAGTTTTAATTTCAGCGCCTGCAACCGGCGGTGTGAAAACGATTGTCTTTAATGTAAATCATGAAATACTTGATGGCAGCGAAACCATTATTTCGTGCGCATCTTGCACTACCAACTGTCTTGCTCCTATGGCAAAAGTGTTGAATGATAGTTTTGGTATAGCTACCGGTTTTATGACAACTATTCATGCATATACCAACGATCAAAATACTTTGGATGCCCCACACCCAAAAGGAGATTTAAGAAGAGCGAGAGCTGCTGCGGCCAACATTGTACCTAATAGTACCGGCGCTGCAAAAGCTATCGGTTTAGTGCTTCCTGAAATAAACGGAAAACTTGATGGCGTGGCACAAAGAGTTCCTGTAATTGCCGGATCACTGGTAGATCTTACCTGTATTTTAAATAAAAAAGTAACTGTTGATGAAGTGAATGCAACTATGAAAGCCGCTTCAAATGAGAGTTATGGTTATAACGTAGATGAAATAGTAAGTTCAGATATTATTGGAATGCATTATGGTTCTCTATTTGACGCCACACAAACTAAAGTATTGACCGTGGGTGACCATCAGTTAGTAAAAACAGTAGCGTGGTATGATAATGAAATGAGTTATGTATCTCAATTAGTTCGTACTGTCCATTATTTTGGTAAATTGATTAAGAAATAAATTATTCAGGATTAAAGTTTTTTTGAACTGACATTCTGATTATTATTGATTGTTATACTCCCTGTCTTTTATCGGACGGGGAGTTTTATTATGATAATTTTAGTTATAATTATTTAATAAAGAAAGAAGTCTAAAAATAAAAATTCAGAAAATTTTCTTCTTATTTTTAAAATTATTATTCAATTAATTTTCTTGTCAAATACCCTGAATAATCCGGAATCACTACCGGATAATCTTCTCTCATAAGCACAGAAGTAAGAATAAAATCTGCAGTTGTACGATTGCAAGCCATTAAAATATTCCATGCCACAGCAAGTCGCAGCAGGGCTTTCACATCACTATCATGGGCCTGCGCTTCCATAGGGTCCCAAAAGAAAACCATCATGTCTAATTTTTCTTCAGCTATCATAGCGCCCATTTGCTGATCACCACCGAGCGGGCCGCTTAAAAGTTTTTTTACAGGTCGTCCCAGTTTTTCTTCCAGGAGTTTCCCTGTAGTGCCAGTGGCAATCAATTCATGCTGTGACAAAACTGTTCTGTTGTAATAAGCCCATTCAATTATGTCTTTCTTTTTATTATCATGCGCTACCAATGCAATTTTTTTAACTCCGGAGAGCATTCTTATTTGATCCATAATTTACTTTACTTTATTGTTTATACTGAAATCGTGAAAACATAACCCTCCGGAAAAAGAAATCTCAATAATTTCTTTATTTACAGTGACTGATCTTATAAAGAAAGTATGATTACAAATCGATAAAAAAATGTTATCCTAAAAGTTTGGCGGCAACAAAATCGCAGATAATAATTTCTTACCCGTGTTTAGGATATGAAATAACATATTTCTTTTTGTAATTACTAATTTCCTGGCTTGCTGTTATCTTTTCCTCTGTTTATTTCATTTCAACTCAGCATCTTTTAAATAATCAGCAAGCCTCTCAATTGCTTTTGCATCAACAAAGATCTGATCCTGCGCTTCTTTCCAGTTTCTTAGTTCAATCGCTTCGCGGATGCCAGGCATTGTTTTAACGCCATAACCGGTATAATACCCTGGTGCATAAATAGTATGCTTATACCAGCCCCTGCGTGGCAGCCCTTTTTCAGAAAGTAATTGTTGCTCTGCCTGGTAAAGTGATTGATTAAAAGCCACGCTTGCTGAATTGTTTTTTACTTTATTTTGAAAAACCACTTTTAAACTGTCTGCACTTTTTTTCAAATCAACCAATGCATTTTGCAGAGGAGAAAAATCAAGATAAGGAACGTCAGACTTTACCTCCGGGCTAATGAATTTTTTTGTTGGATCTTTCCCTACTTTATAATCTCCCGAACTGATAATCGTATTTTCCGCTTCTGTAGATTCCCGTGACTCTTTTAGCAGATTGATTAACTCATCCGCGTATCCATTTATGGTATTGTACAAATGAGTGAAATCAAAAGGTAAAACATCAGCTTCTGCCATTCTTAAAACAGCACGTCCGGCAGTTTGTGCAAGTGCTACTTCATAGTGAAAACCCGGATCTTTAAAAGTTGTAAAATCATAATAAGAATCATAGATGGAATGATATTCTCCGCCACTGCCTTCTCCTCCGAAACCCAGGTCCAGCGATGGAATGCCGGCATGCTGTATAAAAGAAGAATAATCAGAACCAGAACCCATCGCACCAAGTTTTAATTCTTTATCGTTCAATATTCTTTCTCTGACTTCTGTATTGGTAGTTGATACAGCTTCGTGCGCTTTGCTGCGTTCAAAAATACTAACATTCGTTTCCGGATCAATTACAGTTTTTGCAATTCCATCCATTAGAGGCTCCAATGCATGCGAACCTTCAGCAGATAAAAAACCGCGTTCATTATTATCTGAATTAATATACACTATTGCTTTTTGTTGTAATTCTTTTTCATGGGTTTCCAGCCATTCTGTTGATCCCAGCAATCCCGGCTCTTCTCCATCCCAGGAACAATACACCAAAGTGCGGTCAGGCTTCCATCCGGTTTTTAAAAGTTCGCCAATGGATTTAGCTTCTTCCAGCATGGCCGCTTGCCCACTAATTGGATCAGCGGCTCCGTTCACCCAAGCATCCTGGTGATTGCCTCTTATTACCCATTCATCAGGAAATTTTGATCCATATATTTTAGCAATTACATCATAACAGGGAACGATATCCCAATTAAAAGCAACTTTCAGATGAACGACCGTTTTTCCAGGACCAATGTGATACGCAAAGGGCAAACCGCCTTGCCAGTTACGTGGAACATTCGGGCCATCAAGTGCTTCCAGCAAAGGTTTAGCGTCGTGGTAACTTATGGGTAACACAGGGATTTTCAAAAGATTGGGTGCCTGTAACCTGTCTAATCTTTTTGCATCTTCTGTGGCGCCGATGCCTGGTGTTAAAGGATCTCCCGGATAAATTACCATATCCATTACAGAACCTCTTTGTACGCCATATTCATTTTTGAAAGGGCCTTTTGGATATACATCGCCTGCAAAATATCCATCATCAATCGGGTCGCTGTATATGATGCATCCAATTGCGCCGTGTTCCTGTGCCACTTTGGGTTTGGTGCCTCGCCAGCTATGACCATATTTAGCGATCACAATTTTTCCTTTCACAGATATACCCATTTCATCCAATATTTTATAATCATCGGGCAAACCATAATTGACAAAAACCAATTCACCGGTAACATCTCCATCAGCACTATAGGCATTGTAAGTTGGCAATTGACCTGATTGTCCGCTCGTAGGGTCTTCTTTATATGCGGGTTCTTTTAATATAGCTTTGTAAGAAGTAGGTGAAGTCATTTCCAACAACCTTGTTTTTGGAGTAGGGAACAATACATGAAACGTTTCTATCTGCGCATCCCATCCCCATTTTTTATAAAGACTTAGAATGTATTCTGCATTTGCTTTGTCACCAGGTGAACTAAGGTTATGAGGAACTGCGGAAAGTTTTTTCATTGTTTCCCCAATATTTTCAGCGCTTAAATTATTGTCAAATTTTGATTCCAGCGAAAATTGTGCACTTGCCTTCTCTTCATCAAAACCAATTATTTTCTTTGTTTGGGCAAATGAAAATTGAAAAATAAAAATCATCAAAAAAGTAACCCTCATTTTGTTCATTTTGTAAAAATTTATTTATTAAAAGAATATAAAGTAAATATTTTTCCACAAAGTACAAATCAATTCTATTAAAATTTATGATGATTTATTCTTCAACAATTTTTTTTTAAGATTCATTTTTTTAATAATCTTCTAAAAAAACCTCTGGCATCACAATAGAAATGTCCCTTATTTGTTCGTTTGCCGGGATTGCTTGTAACTTAATAACTTTCTCTTTTCTACTTGCTAAGAACCACTTTTGACTTACCTTTGCAGCCTCAAAAAATTTTGGACAAAAAGTCCATTCAGGTTAAAACAATTTATGGATATCAGAAACATTGCAATAATTGCCCACGTTGACCACGGTAAAACTACTTTGGTTGATAAAATTTTACATACTACCAACATTTTTCGGGATAACCAGGAATCCGGTGAGCTGATAATGGATAACAACGATCTCGAAAGAGAACGCGGTATTACTATTTTCAGTAAAAATATTTCCGTTACTTATAAGGGCGTAAAAATAAATGTAATTGATACTCCGGGCCATAGTGATTTTGGTGGTGAAGTAGAACGTGTTTTGAAAATGGCTGACGGCGTTTTGTTATTGGTAGATGCCTTTGAAGGGCCAATGCCTCAAACCCGTTTTGTATTACAAAAAGCATTGCAATTAAATCTTCATCCTATTGTGGTAATTAACAAAATAGATAAACCCAATTGCCGCCCCGATGAAGTACATGATGCCGTATTTGAATTATTTTTTAACCTGGATGCCACAGAAGCACAATTGGATTTTCCCACAATTTATGGTTCCAGTAAACAGGGCTGGATGAATACAACTATCGAACAAACGGATAATATTTTTCCATTATTAGATACCATTCTCGAAAAAGTACCCGCACCATCTCCTGAGGCAGGAACTTTGCAAATGCAGATCACTTCGCTTGATTATTCTTCTTTTTTGGGAAGAATAGCCGTAGGAAAAGTAGCCAGAGGAATCATCAAAGACAACCAGCCTTTATCCTTAATGAAACTGGATGGAACGATACAAAAAACACGGGTAAAAGAATTATATGTTTTTGAAGGATTAGGGAAAAAGAAAGTATCGGAAGTTCCTGCAGGGGATATTTGTGCAGTAGTAGGAATTGAAGGATTTAATATTGGTGAAACGCTTGCCGATTTTGAAAATCCTGAGGCATTACCAGTTATTAGTATTGATGAGCCAACCATGAATATGCAGTTCAGCATTAATAATTCTCCATTTTACGGCAGAGACGGAAAGTTTGTAACGTCACGTCATTTGAAAGACAGACTGGAAAAAGAATTGGAAAAGAATTTGGCTTTGCGTGTAAGGCCTACAGATAGCGCGGATAGTTTTATGGTGTATGGACGGGGAATTTTGCATTTAAGTATTTTGGTAGAAACCATGCGCAGGGAAGGATACGAAATTACCATAGGGCAGCCGCAGGTAATTACCAAAGAGATTAATGGTAAAAAGTGTGAACCTTTTGAAAACCTGGTGGTAGATGTACCTGCCGAATATAGTGGTCGCGTAATTGACCTTGTTACTCAACGAAAAGGCGAAATGCTGGTGATGGAAAGCAAAGGTGAAATGCAACATCTGGAATTTGAAATTCCTTCAAGAGGCCTGATAGGATTGCGTTCTAATATGCTTACCAATACAGCAGGCGAAGCCGTGATGGCTCATCGTTTTTTGGAATACAAGCCATGGAAAGGATATATTCCCGGAAGAAGTAATGGCGTGCTGATTTCAAAAAACCAGGAAAAAACAACCGGGTATTCTATTGATAAATTACAAGACAGGGGACGATTTTTTGTGGACCCGGGAGAAGAAGTTTATGTAGGACAGATAATTGCTGAACATATTAAACCCGGAGACTTAATCGTAAACGCAACAGAACCTAAAAAACTAACCAACCACCGCGCCAGCGGAGCCGATGAAGCTTCACGCATAGCACCAAAAATTCAAATGACATTGGAAGAGTGTATGGAATATATTCAACAGGATGAATGTATAGAGATAACTCCTAAATTTATTCGCATGCGCAAAGTAATTCTTAACGAAGACGAAAGAAAGAAAACACAAAGGATGCAGAAGGTGGAGGCGTAAAGAAAGTGTTTATTTAAAAATAAAATTGAAAAAATTCCGGTTGTAAAGCTGGAATTTTTTTATTGGTGCGAAGTCCTGTGATTTTGATTTATAAATTAATGGGTTTTGGGTGCAGTAAATGAACAAATAGTGGGGAATCTCTACTTTCTTTTAGAGTTCTATTTTGAGTGTAATAAAATGATCATTTCTCAGTTATCTCTATACTTTCTATAAGTTGAGTAATTCTCTTTTGAACAACTTTATTTCCGGATTTTTTCCAATGCTTTAAATCATCAAGTGCTTGTTGTAGATAAATTATTTCCACAAGTCTGCCGTTTTAATTGCTTTATAACGTCCTGCTTTTTTATCAGCGTTGGCTTTCTCCATTTTTCTTTCGAATGCAGTGTTATAGGGACTTTCTTCGGTAGTAGCATTTTCAAAGGGGATTTTCATTACTTTGAATATTGTTTTTAAAGCTGCGGCCTCTGCTTTAGTATTTGGGCGTACGATTATTGCTTCCATTTAAAATTATTTTGTATTCGTAAAAATTCTTAATTCTTATTTGACGATTCAAAAGAATATAAAATAAAATTAGCAAATTTATTGCTCTTTAGCAACATAAAATGAGCTGTTTCAAATCATTCCGGACTTTTCAAATTTTTAAAAGTTAACAAATACTTTCTCTCTTGAAGATTTCATTTGATTTGTCCGGAGAAATGGAACTTGTGTTTCTTTTTTTATAGTTAACAAATAAATACTCCGGATTCTTAATTTAAATCCACCTAAATATTAGCAGATTATTCAAGTATCTTATAAAATTTGGTTTTGAAATGCAGCAAAAAATCATTTCCATTTTTACCTTATTATATTACTATTTTCACAACAAAATTTTATTAAAAGGAAATTTCGTTTTTATAAAATAACTTACAAAGGATTATTATTAAAAAATATTTCCTTGAAAAAGAAACTCATTTTTATCGCTTTCATTTTTTTATTCCAGGATGGATTTTCTCAGCAATATGGAGAAATAAATCCTACACCAACGCAGTACCAACTTGCATGGCAGAATATGGAATATTATTTTTTCGTACATTTTGGGCCTAATACTTTTACCAATCTTGAATGGGGAAAGGGTACAGAAAATGCAGAAGTGTTCGATCCCAAAGATTTGGATTGCGATCAATGGTGCCGCATAGCAAAAGCCGCCGGAGCCAAAGGGATTATTATCACAGCCAAGCATCATGATGGCTTTTGCCTGTGGCCAAGTAAATATTCTACACACACCGTAAGAGAAAGTTCATGGAGAAACGGCAAAGGCGATGTCCTGAGAGAATTATCAGAAGCGTGCAAAAAATATGGATTAAAATTCGGCATATATCTTTCCCCGTGGGACAGAAATCATCCTGCATACGGAACACCTGCTTACAACGATGTTTTTGTAAACATGCTTAAAGAAATTTTTACCAACTATGGCCCGATCTGGGAACTGTGGTGGGACGGTGCTAATGGTGAAGGGCCAAACGGCAAAAAGCAAGTCTATGATTTTGCCAGATATGAAAGAGTGGTAAGAAAACTTTCACCTAGTACTATTATATTCAGCGACATCGGCCCCGACGCCCGCTGGTGCGGCAATGAAAATGGCTTTGCAGGAAAAACCAATTGGGATTTACTTGATACGGCTGGCTTTAAAAGAGGCACAGGCGCGCCACCTACCGATACTCTAAACCAGGGAAATGCCTGGGGTAAAAACTGGATACCGGCTGAGTGTGATGTAAGCATCAGGCCTGGCTGGTTTTATCATCAAAAAGAAGATTCATTGGTAAAGGCCCCTGAAAAACTTTTTGAAATCTATTTGAAGAGTGTAGGTCGCGGTGCTAATTTAATTTTAAATGTTCCTCCGGATAGACGCGGATTAATAACCCAATACGATTCTGCTTCACTTATGGGTTTCAAAAAATTGCGGGAAGAAAGTTTTGATAATGATCTTTCAAAACAAGGCAGCCAATATTTTATTTACAATAAAAAGCCAATTCCTATAAGAGAACTGAATACGGGGAATAGCCAATCGTTTGAAACCATTACTATGACTGAATCACAATCAATCGAAACTGCGTTCGCTCAACCGGAAAAGATCAATTGTATTGTTTTAAAAGAAAATTTAACGAACGGACAGAATTGTGCAAAATTCACGATTCAATTGCTGAATAAAGATCATGAAGTGATAAAGAAAATTGATGGTACCACTATTGGCCATAAAAGAATTCTAACTTTCCCTGCAACAGAAGCCAATTTCATCAATCTATCCATTGAAGAACAAAAAGGATTTACCAGAATTTCTGAGATGAAGTCTTATTTGATTGACGAAAAACTGGTAGAAGATTGAAAGTTTTTTATTTCCCAAAAAGGGTAAAAATACATTCTCTTTATAACGGTCATCTGTAATTGAAATTCATTCCGGGGAAAATTCAAATTACTTTCCTTAAGGTCTTATGAAGATATGCATTCGGGTTCTCCAACTCTGATTTTGCTACCATCTTGCACCTAATGCTTACCATATTTTTTATATAGAGTTTCATTCTCTTTTGTGATGATATAAGTTTATGAGATTTTAAAGGAAATTTCAAAAAATGAATATTGCTAATTTATCAATGCTATTTATATTACAATTTGGCCTTTAAAAACGAAATGTCCTTAGAAAAATGGATAAAAGGTTCTAAGCCATTTCAATCCGAGGTGTCTTGCGGACAGTAAAACAACTTTTATCAGTTATTTCTATTTTTTGTTCGAGTATTTTTTTACCATTAAGGAATGAAGAGACACTAAGAGGCGAAGGGCGTTGCCCATCGTTAAGATATTACGCCCTTTCAGGGCTAAAAGAAAAATAAATGTCAAAGGAATTTTCTTGATAAGTAAAATCTCATTTTTTTTATGAACGGTAAAAGTAATTAGTGGATGGCATGGACATAACACCATTTATTTTTAACTTGCAGCCCGAATAAATTCCGCATAGATGGAGTTTAGAATATTTTGAATGAATCATAGCGACGGAAGCGCATATTATAATGAATTCAATTCCGGTGTAATGGTTATTTCTATTGAATTCAAAAGAGCATAAGATGTATCAATTATATAAAAAGATCTTTACCTGTTTATTTTTAATTCTTCCAAATATACTTTTCGCGCAGCAAAATAAAAGCGATTCGACGTTGCAATCCGCGACATTACATAATTGTATTGAATATGCCTTACAACATAATCCTGATTTGCATAATGCAAAAATTAACGAAGATATTACTGAAACAATCATCAAAAGTAAATTGGCGGACTGGTATCCACAGGTAGATTTTGCCTACAACATTCAACACAATTTTCAGTTGCCTGCAGTTAGTTTAAGTGGTGGTAGTATTTCTTATTCAGGAACTAACAATACTTCGGGCGCTAATTTTGGTGTAACACAAAACATTTTTAGCAGTGATGCTTTACTCGCTTCGCGTAGTGCAAAGGACGTAAGACTTTCGGCGTCCCAAAATACTGAGGATCAAAAAATAAATCTCACTGTTGCCGTAAGCAAGGCATTCTATGATCTGATCCTTACAGTGCAGCAATTAAAAGTGATTGAACAGGATATTGTGCGCAATAATCAAAGTTATAAAGATGCTTATTACCAGTATCAAAGCGGTATCGTAGATAAGACAGACTACCAAAGGGCTATCATCGCTTTAAATAATGCCAAGGCTCAAAAAAAATCCGGCGACGAATCTATGAAAGCAAAATATGCTTATCTCGAAGAACTTATGGGATATCCGGATTCTCAAAAAATAGATCTGGTTTACGATACTGCACAAATGGCAAAAGAAATTTATATAGATACTTTGCAAAATGTAAACTATAGTAACAGGATAGAAATACAACAATTGGAGACTCAAAAAAAGCTTCAACAATATAACCTGCAATATTATAAATGGAGTTTCCTTCCCAATGTGTACGCTTATGGAAATTATAATCTTAACTTTCTCAACAATCAATTTTCTAAATTATACAGTGCGTCATATCCTAATTCTTTTGCAGGCATCACGCTCTCCATACCTTTATTTCAGGGAGGAAAAAGAATACAGCAAATAAAAGAAGCACAATTTCAGATCACGCAGGCAGATAACAATATCACAAGCCAGAAAAATACAATTAACACCCAATATCAAACCGCAATGGCCAATTATAAAAGCAATCTTTATGATTTCTTCAGTTTGAAAGAAAATCTTTCATTGGCTAATGATGTGTATGAAGTGATCAGTTTGCAATACCGTTCCGGCGTGAAGGCCTATTTAGATGTGATCACCGCTGAATCTGATTTACGTACTGCACAGATCAGTTATTACAATGCGCTGTACCAGGTACTATCCACTAAAATAGATGTGGAACAATCATTAGGAAATATCAGCTATTAAATTAAAAAAAGTATGAAATTAAAACGCAAAAATATTATTCCTTTCTTAATCACTGTTTTTATTTTAGCATCATGCGACAGTAAGAATAATCAACAGCAGCAAGGGGCACCTCCAGCGGTTCCTGTTACAGTAGCAGAAGTTACTTCAACCAATGCAGTATATTATGACCAATTTCCCGGGACTATCAATGCGCTGGATCAAATAAATCTGACATCACAGGTAAGCGGTTATATCACAGGGATCTATTTTAAAGATGGGCAACATGTAAAAAAAGGACAGCTTTTATATTCGATAGATGCGCAAATATATAAAGCCAATTATAACCAGGCAGTAGCTGACCTTCAGGTGCAGGAAGCAAATTTGGTAAAAGCACAACAAGATGCAAACAGGTATAATGAACTGGCAAAGCATGATGCGATTGCAAAACAACAGGTGGACTATGCCAATGCTGCATTAGATGCTACAAAAAAACAAGTAGCTGCTGCGCAGGCAAATGTGGCGAGCGTTCATTCTAATGTTCAATTTACCAATATCCATGCGCCTTTCACAGGTACGATAGGTATTTCACAAGTGAAAAAAGGAACCGCAGTAGTAGCCGGACAAACAGTATTGAACACGGTTTCAACCAACAACCCTATTGCAGTTGATTTTACAATTGATCAAAAAAATATTTATCGCTTTACTGAATTGCAACAAGATAAAAATGTAATAAAGGATTCTGTTTTCACGATTGGATTTGGCGACGAAACATATCCTTATCCCGGAAACATAAGCTTTATAGACAGGGCAGTAGATCCTCAAACAGGAACTATAAAAGTAAGATTGGTTTTCCCAAATGATAAAGACATGCTGAAACCGGGAATGAATACTACTGTGAAAGTTAAAAACACTTCATCAGTCAACGCAACTATGATACCTTATAAAGCCGTTTCAGAATTGCTGGGAGAGTTTTTTGTGTATGTAGTGGGCGATAGTTCTAAAGTTTCGCAGCGGCAGATAGTGACGGGGCAGCAGATTGGAGAAAACGTAATTATTAAAACAGGATTGAAGCCTGGTGAAAAAATAGTAGTTCAGGGTATTCAAAATCTACATGAGGGATCGGTGATAAGAACGGACACCACAAAATAATAAATAAAAAAAAATTAATAAGAAATAAGGAAGAAGAAGAATATTCAATTTTCAATGAAAATCCCGATAGCTATCAGGACAATAATCAAGAAAGGACAACCACAACGTGGTTGAATATGAATAGCTACGGATGCAATCCGCAGGAAGAAAAAAGAATTAAGAATTAAAAAATGATCGCAGAAACTTTTATAAAACGTCCGGTTACAGCAATTGTAATTTCAATTGTAATTGTATTGGTTGGAATTATATCAATGACCAATCTGCCTGTTGCCAAATATCCCAATATTTCGCCACCAACCGTTGCTGTATCAGCCAATTTCATTGGTGCGGATGCACAAACGGTGGAACAAACGACTACTACTCCAATGGAGACGCAGATAAACGGCTCGCCGGGAATGACATATATTACCAGCGCCAGTACTTCAAGCGGGCAAAGCAGTATCAATGTGGTTTTTGATATTGGCACCGATATAGATATTGCCACCGTGGATGTACAAAACAGGGTGAACGTGGCTCTTCCTACTTTACCTGATGAGGTGAAACAACTTGGTATCACTGTGCTTAAACGAAACCCCAGCGCGCTGGCCATTTTCGCATTTTATTCACCTCATGGCACTCACAGTTCCAGCTTCATAGGTAACTATGTAAATATTCACGTGCAGGATGCTTTGAAACGTGTGAAAGGCGTGGGTGATATAGATTCGCATGGTGATGATTTTAGTATGCGCATCTGGCTGAATCCGGAAAAACTTGCTGCACTTGGATTAACACCGGCCGATGTGGCTGCCGCCATTAACGATCAGAATATTGAGATTGCACCAGGTACTATAGGTGGTCTTCCTCAGAGTAACCAACAGAATTTTGAGTATAGCGTGCTTACCAATAGCCGTATCAATACCGTAGATCAGTTTAAAAATATTATCGTTCGTAACAACCCTGCTACCGGCAATATTGTTTATATGAAAGACATCGCCAGAGTGGAATTGGGTAAATTCAATTATGCCCATAACTCTACGGTAAACGGTATGCCGGCTACCTATCTTATCGTGTATCAAACGCCCGATGCCAACACATTGGATACGTATAAAGGAATCATTAATACACTCACCGAATTAAAGAAAACATTTCCGAGCGATATGGATTACCTGATACCGAGTGAATCAGTTTCAGTGATTCAGGCTTCCATTAAAGAAGTAATATTTACACTTCTTGAAGCGCTTGCCTTAGTAGTATTGGTTGTGTTTTTATTTTTACAGGATTGGCGTGCTACTTTAATTCCGGTACTTGCCATACCTGTTTCACTGATAGGAACTTTTACCTTCTTTGTCCTTTTTGGTTTTACCATCAATACCCTCACTTTATTTGCATTTATATTGGCGATAGGTATAGTGGTGGATGATGCTATTATAGTAGTGGAGGCTGCGCAGCATTACATAGATACCTATAATTTATCGGCAAAAGAAGCTACGCGCAAGGCCATGCAGGATATCTCCGGGCCGGTAGTAGCTATTGCTTTAATATTGGCAGCAGTATTTGTACCGGTTGGATTTATACCTGGAATTGTGGGAAGACTGTATCAGCAATTTGCCATCACTATAGCCGTCTCTGTAATTATTTCGGCGTTTGTAGCACTTTCTCTTACACCCGCATTATGTTCTCTTTTATTGAGACATTCAAAAGGTGAAAAAGATAAGAAGAACCCGATGGAAAAATTCTTTGCTGCTTTTAATAGTCGTTTCAGAAAAATCAATTCTTCTTACACAAGAGGTGTGGCTTTATGGATCAGAAAAACGCCTTATGTGCTGATTCTTCTTGTAGGAATATTTGTTGCACTATTTATTCTTTTTGAAAAAAAGCCAACAGGTTTTATTCCCCAGGAAGATGAAGGAAGCTTATTGGTAACTTATGAAATGCCGGAGGCAACTTCTACAGAAAGAAGTTTTGCGATGCTGAAAACAATTGTTGCGAGGATACAATCCATACCCGAAGTATCAGTAGTTGGTGGCCTTGCTGGATTCAACGCAATCCAGGGATCAAACAAATCGAATACGGGCACTATGTGGATCATGCTGAAGCCGTGGGACCAAAGAAAAGGCAAAGGCCAGGATGAGATAAGTATCATGCAAAAGATCAGGGATAAAACTGCCGACCTCAAAGAAGCAAGAGTATTGCCGATAGCGCCTCCGCCCGTACCAGGTTTAGGTCGCACAGCAGGATTTACTCTTGAGTTGGAACAGACTACCAGTACAGATGACATCCAAAAATTCAGCCAGGTAGCAAAAAAATTCCTTGAAGAAGTAAACAAGCGACCGGAAATAGGGACTGCCTTTACTTTCTTTACCGCAAATACACCCAGCTACCAGATAGATGTTGACCGTGATAAGGCAAGACAATTGGGAGTAAATGTTTCAGATGTTTATAATACTTTGTCCACTCTATTGGGAAGCACTTACGTTAATCAATTTACTCTTTATGGAAGAAACTTCAAGGTGGTTACCGAGGCCGATAGCTCCTATCGTTCATCACTTAGTGAAGTAGGGAAATATTATGTGCGCAATAGCCAGGGAAATATGATTCCGTTAAGTTCTTTAATTACTTCAAAATTAACAGAAAGCCCCGCTCTGATTTCGCATTATAATGTAAACCGGTCAATAGAAATAAACGGAAGTCCAAAACCTGGTTACAGTAGCGGACAGGCTATTAAAGCATTGCAGGAAACTGCCGCAAAGTTCTTACCCGCAGGATATGGTTACGAATTTTCAGGAATGACCCTTGAAGAAATAAAAGCAGGAAATAAAACAGTGCTAATCTTCACACTATCCCTGGTGTTTGTATTCCTCTTTCTGGCTGCATTGTACGAAAGCTGGTCAGTCCCTTTTTCCGTTTTGTTAGCAGTGCCGATCGGCGCATTGGGCTCTATTATTACATTAAGTTTATTACCCAATATTTCCAATAACATTTATGCTCAGATCGGGTTGATAACATTGATTGGGTTGGCTGCGAAGAATGCAATATTGATTGTAGAATTTGCAAAGGAAAGAGTAGATAGCGGCATGGATTTAATTAAAGCTACGATTGCAGCGGTGCGATTGCGTTTACGCCCTATCGTTATGACCTCCCTGGCGTTTATCTTTGGAGTATTGCCCCTGGCATTTGCAACTGGCGCAGCTGCAGAATCACGTAAAACTATTGGTTGGACTGTGTTTGGAGGTATGTTAGCGGCTACTTCACTTGCTATATTTATAGTGCCGGTTTTATATGTGTTTATAACAAGGTTTGCTTATGGCAAGAAAAAATTAGATGAATTAAAAGCCGGTTACAAGCCAGAAGAACATGAAGGATTCGAAGAGGAAGTATAAAGAGTCTTCAATTTTTAAATATTAAAAGCTTGGTCTTATTAACTTTAAGCACAGACACAAGCAAATTATAAAAGCAATTAAAAGTTGGTTTGCTGTCCGTTCTATTTTAATTCTTACTCTTCATGCAGTTCAGGAATTAATTCTTCCGGCGAAGAAACAATCATTATTCGATCAATAGCATTTGAATATAAAAAAGCATCTTCTTCCATAGTATGCAAAAAAGAAATCAGGTGATCATAAAATCCGGAGGTATTAAGTAAAAAGATCTTTTTGTTGTGAATATTTAACTGATTCCAGGTAAGCATTTCAAAAAATTCATCCATAGTGCCAAAGCCGCCCGGAAGTACCAATGCTGCATCGCATTTTTCATAAAGCATCCGTTTGCGAATATGCATGTCCGCTACTTCAAATGTTTCGGTAAGCCCAAAATGCTGATGCTCAATTCCGGTTAGCAATGTTGGGATAATACCAATCACTTTTCCCCCTTTCTCTAACGCTGCATTAGCAATTGTTCCCATGATTCCCTTGTTGCCACCACCATAAATAAGTGTGATATTGTTTTGTGCAAGAAGGTAACCTATTTGCTTTGCATGTTCGCAAAACAAAGGATCGTTGCCGCTGTGCGATCCGCAAAAGACAGTCAAAGATTTAATTACCATAATTTTATTTATCTTGAAAAAAAATCCAAATTTAAAAAATAGAATTCCTAATTTCCACTTTTATCTTTCCAATTTAAAATTATGTCTCCTGTCGTATTGCTTTCATTCCTCATTGGTTATTTTTTGATATTAATTCTCATTTCTTATTTTACTTCAAGAAAATCTACTGATAACGCAACTTTTTTTATTGCTAACCGCTCATCAAAATGGTACCTCGTTGCATTTGGTATGATTGGCACGGCTTTAAGCGGCGTTACTTTTATTTCTGTTCCCGGCGAAGTGGGAAACCTTGCCGGCTCACAGTTTCGTTACTTTCAGTTTGTATTGGGAAATGCAGTTGGGTATTTTTTAGTGGCTGGTATTTTGCTCCCGTTGTATTATAAAATGCATTTGATCTCTATTTATGAGGTAATAGAAAGAACGTTGGGAAAAGTAAGCCATAAAACGGCTGCAGCTATTTTTTTAATTTCAAGGATAATTGGTTCTGCTTTCAGGTTGTATTTGGTAGCGATCGTTTTGCAGCGTTTCATTTTTGATGAAATGGGTGTTCCTTTCTGGCTCACTATTGTTATTTGTTTATTGCTGATATGGGGATATACTTTCAGAGGCGGTTTAAAAACGATTATTATTACTGATACCCTTCAAACTGTTTTTTTAATAGCTTCTGTTTTCCTCTCCATCTATTTTATTTGCCATAGTCTTAATATGAATATAAGCCAGGCATTCGATGCAGTAAAGGATAGCAGCTATTCAAAAATATTTTTTACGCATCATTTCGTTACCAATAAATTTCATTTTACCAAACAATTCCTTGGAGGAATTTTTGTAACTATCGGCATGTTTGGCCTCGACCAGGACCTGATGCAAAAAAACCTGAGTTGTAAAAATCTAAAAGACGCGCAAAAAAACATGCTCAGTTTTACTTTTATTTTTGTCATTATCAACCTGCTTTTTTTAAGTGTTGGCGCATTATTATATATTTATGCAAACAAGGAAGGAATTGCGATTCCACTAGATTCAGTAACACATCAGCCAAGAACAGATTATTTGTTTCCTGACATCGCTTTGAATTATTTTAAAGGAGTTCCGGCTATTGTTTTTATGCTCGGCCTTACGGCTGCTACCTTTGCTACCACTGATTCAGGGCTTACCGCTTTGACCACATCTTTTTGTATTGATTTTTTAAATTTTGATAAAAAAATAAATCTAAGCGAAAAAGTTATGGTGCGAAGGAGGACGTATGTTCATATTGCATTTTCAATAATAATCCTTTTGGTAGTTTTATTATTTAATGCAATAAATAGCGCGTCGGTGGTAACAGCAATATTTAAAGTAGCCACATTTACTTATGGTCCGCTCATCGGTCTTTTTGCTTTTTCTTTATTTGCTAAAAAAAGAAAAGTGAAAGATAAAGGCACGCCCATCATTTGTATTTTGGCCCCGATAGCTTGTTTTTTTATTGATAAATATTCTACCGTTTTGTTTGATGGTTATGTATTTGCTGACGAATTGATAATTGTAAACGGACTTCTTACCTTTATAGGGTTGTGGATCATGTCGAAAGATAAAACTTCTGATCAATTAATTTCTGATAAAATAAAATTACCCCATGCCTGAAATAATAAGCGATAAAGTAAATGAATATGCAACTTCTTTTTCTGAACCTACAGATAATTTGCTGAAGGAAATAGAACATTTTACTCTTAATAATCATGCTCATTCGAATATGCTGAGCGGCCCGTTGCAGGGAAAGTTTCTTGAAATGTTTAGTAAAATAATAAAACCTCAATATATTTTGGAAATTGGAACTTTTATGGGTTACAGTGCATTATGTCTTGCCAAAGGATTGCTACCCGGAGGCCATTTGCACACTTTAGAATTGAGAGATGAAGATGCAACTATCGCACAAAATTATTTTGCAAAATCTTCACATACCAATCAGATAATTTTACACAGGGGAAATGCGTTAGAGATTATTCCGCAGCTTAATATTACATGGGATTTAGTTTTTATTGATGCGGATAAGACCAATTATATTAATTATTACGAATTAACTTTGCCGCAATTAAAAAAAGGGGGAATAATTCTTGCAGATAATGTGTTGTTTCATGGCGAAGTTTTGGAAGATAAAATTACCGGTAAAAATGCAGTTGCCATAAATGCTTTTAATGAACATGTAGCAAAAGATGAAAGAGTGCAACAGGTGATTCTTACGGTAAGGGATGGATTGATGATGGTGATAAAAAAATAATGAATCTTGTAATTTTTGAAAATAAAATATTTTTTTTCTGATGAATAAAACAATCATCATCCTCTTTTTTTCTATGGTTTGTTATTTTGAAACTTCTGCACAAACCATAACTCCACAACAATATATTCAGGAATATAAAGATCTTGCCATCCGCGAAATGAAACGTATGGGCGTGCCCGCTGCGATTACGCTGGCACAGGGATTATTAGAAACTCAGAATGGGAATAGTGATTTATTAAAAGAATCCAACAATCATTTTGGTATCAAATGTAAAAGCACGTGGACTGCGGAAACGGTAAGCCATGATGATGATGCGCCCGGGGAGTGTTTCAGAAAATATAAAAGTGCTGAAGATTCTTATCGTGATCATTCTAATTTTTTAAGAGGTAACAGCCGCTATGATTTTTTATTTCAATTGAATCCTGCAGATTATAAGGCATGGGCTTATGGTCTCAGCAAAGCGGGATATGCCACTAATCCACAATATCCTGAAATCCTGATTAAAAATATTGAGGATAATAATTTAGAACAATATACCCTCGAGGCCATAAATGATGTGCCTCATTTTGACGGATCAAAATATAAAGATGATCCTGAAACTATTCCTTCACAAACTGCTTTAGATTCTAACCTTACAGAACCCATCAATCTTACTATCAATGGTTCAAAAGCTTTATATGTTCCCAAAGGCACGTCATTGCTTGCCATTGCTACAGATAATAATATTAATCTTAATAAATTATTGACCATAAATGATCTTACCCAGGATGGAATTCTGGATAAGGATCAATATATTTTCCTGGAGAAAAAACAGAAAGAAGGTAAAATTGATTTTTGTATTACCGACCCTAATCAAACGCTTTATGATATTTCCCAAAAATATGGAGTGATTTTGCAAAATCTTTATGCCTATAACCAGCTTACACCTGATGATTATATCGTAGCGGGAGCTAAAATATTTTTGAAGCCCCAGCAAATATCAGCTATCAGCTATAAGCAATCAGCCGTCAGCCGCCAACCTTTAACTTCAAACCAGGAAACTAATGGTTCTAAACTGAGATCTGAAAGTTCCTCCACACATGAAGTGCTTCCAAAAGAAAATCTCTATACTATTTCAAAAAAATATGGGGTTACAGTAAAGCAATTAAAAGAATGGAATAACATTTCAGACAATAATTTGCAGATCGGGCAACAGCTCATCATTTCAAAATAATTTATGGCTACTTTAAAAGTACACGATAAAGAATTTATACCCTATATCAATTCATTAGAAATAGAAAAAGAGGTAAGCAGAGTGGCAGCAGAAATCAACAGGGATTACGAAGGGAAGCATCCTATATTCATTGCTATTCTTAATGGCGCATTTATTTTTGCAGCGGATCTTTTTAGACAAATCACGCTGGAAGCAGAAATAGGCTTTATAAAATTAGCATCTTACAAGGGAGTAAAATCAACAGGGAAAGTAATTACTGCCATTGGCCTCGATGCAGAACTATATGGACGAGATGTAATAATTGTAGAAGATATAGTGGATACCGGGAAAACTTTATCCCAGTTTTTGCCGCAATTGGAGCACTATCATCCTGCTTCCTTAAAAGTAACTTCATTGCTTCATAAACCAGCTGCCATGGTGCATCCCATAAAAATAGACTATCTCGGATTTACGATTCCTGATAAATTTGTGCTGGGCTATGGACTTGATTATGACGGATTGGGAAGAAATATAAAAGAGATTTATCAATTGGTTTAGAGTAATTCACTCTGTAAATATTTTGTCATTATACTTGTGGCAATCAAATAAGGATTTATCTTACCAAATATATTTTCTTGAAAAAGCTATTCTCCATATTTTCTGCTTTGTTTCTGCTTAACCAGGCTTCCGGCCAATATTACATAAGAGGAGATGTAATGGATGCTACTAAACAGCCACTTCAGAATGTAAAAATTTATATGCCCGAAAGAAATGCACTCTATTCCAGTGGTGCGTCCGGCGGCTTTGGTATTTCCACTTCAAATAATACAGATTCATTGGTTTTTAGTTTGGATGGATACGCAACACAATCTATAAGGGTTAATGCAAGCAAATATCAGCACATCATTTTACAGATACTTACCACAACTGAAAATACACATAAACAAAAATTGGTATCACTTACTACCGGTTCAACCGGAAATATGTTTCCTATATCATATTACCAGGATGAAAGCTATAGCAGTCTTGCTGAAAATGATTTTGTAAAAGCTGACAACAAAACCAAAACTGAATTTTCAATGAGGATTGATAAAGCATCTTACAGTAATGTACGGCGGTTTATCAATCAAAATACACAGGTACCAACGGATGCAGTAAGAATTGACGAAATGTTGAACTATTTCAATTTTAATTATAAAGAGCCTTCCGATGATAATGTTTTCAGAATTGAATCCCAGGTTACCGACTGTCCATGGAATAAAGATCATCGCCTGCTTTTTGTAAATTTATCAGCAAGGAAATTAAATCTTGATAAAGTACCACCTTCTAATCTTGTCTTCCTGATTGATGTTTCGGGAAGCATGGATTTGCCTAACAGGTTACCACTTTTAAAAGAAGCATTTCAATTGCTCGTAAAAAATTTGAGAAGCCAGGATAAAGTTTCAATTGTAACTTATGGAGGCACTGTAGGTGTTTGGATGCAGCCCACCAGTGGAGCGGAAAAACAAAAAATTTCGAAGGCTATTGAAGAATTAACCGCTAATGGAGACACACCCGGGGAAGCAGCCATCAGGATGGCTTATAAAGTAGCAGAAAGTACTTTTATTAAAGGTGGCAACAACCGGATCATATTGGCTACTGATGGTGATTTTAATGTAGGGCAAAGTACTGAAGAAGACCTGGAAGAATTAATTTCAAAAGAAAAACAATCAGGTGTATATCTAACGTGTCTCGGCGTGGGAATGGGGAATTATAAAGATTCTAAAATTGAAGTGCTGGCAAAAAAGGGCAACGGAAATTTTGCATATATAGATGATGTAAGAGAGGCCGAAAAGGTATTGGTTACTGAGTTTACCCAAACTCTTTATTCTATTGCAAGCAACGTCTATATCAATGTAAAATTTAATCCGGATTTTGTAAAAGAATACCGTTTGATAGGCTATGATAATAAAAAAAGTATTATAGATTCCAAAGACTATCAATTGGAAGGTGGCGAAATTGGTTCAGCCTCGGGCAATACAGTCGTCTTTGAGATATCTCCTGCACAAAAAGATTCAATACCTGTTGCAAATGCAAATCTCGCTGATTTTACTGTTCATTACCGTTTGCCAAACGATACCCGCGATCAAATTTTAAAATATAATTGCTCTGAAAACTATGTGCCATTTAATCAATTAAATAAAGAACTGCAATTTGCAACAGCCGTTACTATGTTTGGATTAAAGCTTAGTGAATCACAATATTTCCCAAAAGATTTTGATTGGAATATTATTAAAAATATTGCGGTGAATTCTGAAAATCCTGATAATTTTTTGGAAACTGAATTTGTAGGATTAGTAGATAAATGTAAAACTATTTATTACGATAAAAGGAAAAGAAGAAACCGGAAAAAAGATAGATAATGCAAGCTCATTTTTAGATTCACACTGATTAATGCAATTATCAGTAAACAAACAAATATCCTGGATTTCTATTCTGAAAAACTGCAAAACAACAGGTGCGGGCTCGGCTGTCAACATTCAAGAATTAAACCTCAACTAAAAGTCTCCCTGATTTTTTCCCAGAATGTTTTATCATTTTTATCAGGCTTCGGTTTAAAATTTTCGCTTGTCTGTAAATTTTCCAGGGACGTTTTTTCTTCTTCCGAAATATGTTGCGGTGTCCACACATTAATTTGAATCAACTGATCGCCTTTTTCATGACTGTTGACAGAAGGAAATCCTTTCCCTTTTAACCTGAAAATTTTGCCACTTTGTGTTCCCGGAGGAATCTTGATTTTTGCCCTTCCATCAATAGTGGGCACTTCTGTATTGGTTCCGAAAACTGCATCGGGGAAAGAAATATAAAGATCAAAAGCTACATTCAATCCTTCGCGATATAAATAAGGATGAGCTTCTTCTTCAATTAATATGACCAGGTCGCCGGAGCCACCGCCGCGTTCACCCATATTCCCTTTGCCGCTCATGCTCAGTTGCATTCCTTCCTGCACACCGGCAGGGATCTGAATAGATACCATTTCTTCACCATATACTCTTCCCTCGCCTCTGCAGACAGGGCATTTACTGGTGATCACGGTTCCTTCACCATTACAATCAGGGCAGATAGTCACCGTTTGCATCTGGCCTAAAAAAGTATTTTGAACTCTTCTTACCTGGCCGTTACCTCCGCAGGTCTTACAGGTTTGTGAACTATTTTTATCCTTTGCTCCCGACCCTCCACACGTATTGCACGAAATATATTTTTTTACTTTTATGGTTTTTGTGGTTCCCTTAGCAATCTCTTCATAATTTACTTTTATTCTTACTCTCAGGTTAGTTCCCCTTATGCCTCTGCTTCTTCTGGAGCCTCCGCTTCTGCTGCCACCGCTAAAAAAACTACCAAACATATCGTCGCCGAAAATATCTCCAAACTGGCTGAAAATATCTTCCATATTCATTCCATGGGCTGAGAAGCCTCCGCCTCCGCGGCCCTGGCTAAATGCATTGTGGCCAAAACGATCATATTGTGCCCGTTTATCCGGGTCGCTTAATATTTCATATGCTTCTGCTGCTTCCTTAAATTTTTCTTCAGCAGTATGGTCGCCGGGATTTCTGTCGGGATGAAATTGCATGGCTACTTTTCGATATGCTTTCTTTATTTCATCGGGAGTAGAGTTTTTGTTAACTCCAAGAATTTCGTAATAATCTCTTTTTGTGGACATGGTACTTGCCATACTATTTATTATAAATTGCCAATTGCTTTTTGCGATTGCATTGGCGTTTTGGTATTTCGTTTCAATTTCCGGTAAAATTATTTGCCTACTACTACCTTGGCAAATCTTATTAGTTTATCATTGAGGTAATATCCTTTCTGTAATTCCGCTACTACTTTCCCTTTCAGTTTTTTATCATCTACATGAATTTCAGAAACCGCTTCATCTTTTTCTACATCAAATTCTGTATGTAGCGTATTCAGCGCTTTAAGACCTTTCGATTGCAGGATCTTTCTAAATTTATCAAACACGAGTGTGATTCCTTCTTTCAGTGTTTTTTCCTCATCGCTTTCCTGCATTTGTTTTTCAGCTCTTTCCATATCATCCAAAATCTCCAGTAAAGAAATGATCACTTCTTTACCGGCAGTTTGCCTTAGTTCTATGGCCTCTTTTGAAGTACGTCTTTTATAATTATCAAATTCAGCAAAGAGACGAACGTATTTATCTTTTTGCTCCTCTAATTCCTCTTTATCTTTTTGTGTAGTATCAATTTCTTCACCGGAATCTCTTTTTTCATTTTTTTCAGTTTCATTTTCTCCGGTCTCTTGTTTTTGCTGATTGTTTACCAATTCATCAATCGGGTCGGTCATGTCGTTTTCATGCATGTCTTTCTGATTTTTTATCATGTTATCAATTTGCCTGCAAAGGTAGTATAGTCAAAATTTTTGCCAATAACTATTATTAGACAAAATGACACATCAAAAAAGAGTAGTGGGAGTGTAGAAGTGTAGATTAATTATTTAATAACCTGGAATTTGCCAGTCTCTACAATATTTCCATGGTTATCCTGAAGTTGAAAAATATATACACCGCGATAAAAATCAGTAACAGAGATAGTCATTTTAATATCGTTGACTTTTAATTCTTCTATTTTCTTTCCTAAAAAATTAAAAATGAGGAGGGTATAAGAATTGTCGTAATCCTTATTAAATTCAAAATTGATAATACTTACTGCCGGATTAGGATAAAACTTTACAGTTTTTTCAGAATCTGAAAAAACATGCGCAGGCTTTACCTGTGCATTACTGATGAAATGTAAACTGATAAAAAATAAAAGTATGTAAAAATATTTTTTCAATACAACAAAAGTATTAATAATAATCAAAATTACAATTATTGACAGCCTTTTATATGGTGTAAATTAATTATAACGTTTCATAAAATAGGACTATGTAAATTATAAACGTATTATAACTTTTAAAATTGTGTAATGTGATTTTCCATAAAAAGCCATTTATAAGTATAGAGAAAAAGTATATCTTTTAGAATTTTTGTAACCATTTTTATAGGATTATATTATCAATTAAAAAAGATCAAATCAGAATCCTGAATATTTATTGCTTTACTGCACCTCCTGTTTCAAAAAGACTTTTTTTGTTTTCTTAGATTGTAATATTAGCTATTCCTCCTATATTCCAGAGCTCACTTTATTATAAATGAAATAAAAATATAAAATTGCCACATCTGTTTTTTGTAATTTGCACGGGACAATGGCAATTGAAAAAAGAAATCTGGTACAGAGATATTTTCAACAACAAAAAGCACTGTTTTACCGCAATTACCGGCTTTTTATGGTGGGGCAGACCTTATCATTGGTTGGCACCTGGATTCAAAGGATGGCTATGATGTGGCTTGTTTTCCAACTTACTAATTCCGCATTTTTATTGGGCGTTGTAGGGTTTTGTGAGCAGGTACCTATTTTTTTAATTGCTCCTTTCGCAGGCGTATATGCAGATCGCTGGGACAAGCATAAAGCGCTTTGCCGTATTGAAGCATTAGCTTTGGCCCAGGCATTTTTACTGGGCTTACTTACATTATTTAACGTAGTACAAATTTGGCATATCATAGTACTAAGTCTTTGTCTTGGTGTTATCAATGCTTTTGAAGTGCCGATGAGGCAATCATTTGTAGTAGAGATGGTGGGCCGCGATAAGGAGGCGCTGCCCAATGCAATTGCATTAAATTCTACAGTTTTTAATTTATCACGTTTGATAGGGCCAGCTTTGGCAGGGATCTTAATAAGCGCGGTAGGTGAGGGGTGGTGTTTTATGGCTAATGCTTTTAGTTATTCTTTGGTGTTAATAAGTCTTATCCTGATGAAGATTCCCAAAAGTGTTATAGAAAGGACCAAAGAAGTAGATATTTTAAAAAAATTAAAAGAAGGCATTCAATATGTAAGAGAAAACGTACTGATGCGTTCTTTGCTGATTTTATTGGCCATTGTTAGTTTTAGTAATGCTTCTTTGAGAACATTAGCACCTGTTTTTGCTAAGAATGTTTTGCATGGGGGCGCCCAGACACTGGGTTTCCTGATGAGCGCAGCAGGTGTTGGCGCTATAACTGGCGCATTATTCCTGACTAAAAGAAAAACAACAAGACTGCTTAAAAAAATAGTATCCTTTACAGGTATTTTATTAGGCCTGGGAATGATATGTTTTGCGCTTTCGCGTTCTTTGCCGCTTTCGCTTTTATTCATTGCTATAGCAGGATTTTCGCAAATGATGCACACAGCCTGTACCAATACCCTTTTACAACTTTATGTGGACGATGATAAACGGGGAAGGGTCATGAGTTTTTATACCGTTTGCCTGCAAGGTACTATGCCCTTTGGCAGTTTGCTGGCCGGAGCTATCGCCGGTATTATTGGTGGTCCCTGGGCGGTAGCCTGTATGGGAGGCATTTGCTTTATTGGAAGTCTTTTTTTGCGCGAAAAAAATATCCACTCAAGAATAAAAAAAGCGCGTCAACAGCAACATGAAATTTCGGGATATTAAACATCGGTCTCTCTTATAAATTTTTTCAGGCACTGTGCATTTCAAACTTCTCCTGATAAAAAAATTAACATCAAAAAAGAATGGAATGTATCTTTACCGCTTTGACATTTAAAATATTTCATTCTTAAAAGTTATTTATAGTGTCAGTTTTACGTTTTTAATCAAGCGAGTTAAATTGTACCGGTTTTAACAACAAAAAATGAAGATTACTTTTTATCTAAGATATCACACCGTACCAGGAGAAGAATTTTTTATTTCAGGGAATAATGGATTTATGGGTAATAATGAAGCGTCAAAAGCAATTCCCCTCGCCTGGCTTAATAATGATTTTTGGTATGGTTCTATAAATTTCCCCGAAGATTTTGACGACACAATTATTTATAAATATATTTTAAGAGATAAAGATGGTATTGAAATTATTGATGGGGAAGAAAATCGTTTTATAGATATTTCTTTGAGTAAAACAAAATCCTATTCTGTTTATGATACATGGAATGCCGCCGGCGAAATTGGCAATATTTTCTTTACAACACCTTTTAAAAAAATCTTACTATCTCCTGTTACCAAAATAAAAATAAATAATCCTAAGAAAATAACTCATCAATTTCGGGTTAAAGCGCCTTTATTAAAACCCGGTGAAACCATTTGCTTAATCGGATCTACCAGGAACTTAAAAAACTGGGATTCTCAAAATCCGGTTCTGCTGGCACCCGTAAATAATTGGTATATGGGGAGTATTTGTATGGAAGAAAATGAATGGCCGGCAGTATATAAATATGGTATTTATAATACGGAAAAAAAAGAATTTGTATTTTTTGAAAACGGTGAAAACCGGTTTCTCCAAAATTATGAAAATGAGGATAGCCTTACTATTATAAATGACGGATTTGTAAATTATCCTGTTAGTGAATGGCGCGGGGCAGGCGTTTCCATTCCTGTTTTTAGCCTGAGGTCCAAAAAAAGTTTTGGAGTTGGCGAGTTTACAGACATTAGATTGTTAGTGGATTGGGCAAAAAAAACAGGCCTGAAATTAATCCAGCTTTTACCTGTGAATGACACCACAGCACATCACAACTGGCATGATTCTTATCCTTATGCTTCCATTTCCGCCTTTGCATTGCATCCCATTTATATCAACCTTGAAAATGTTGCCGGGAAAGAATTTGCATCCATTATAAAACCACTAAAGAAAAAACAAAAACAACTCAATGATCTTAAAGAATTTGATTACGAACAGGTAATGAAATTTAAACTTTCGGCTTTAAAAGAATTGTATGAAGCAGGGAAAAAGGAGTTTCAGAATAACGTGGATTATTTTGAATTCTTTGAATTGAATCGTTACTGGCTGGTGCCTTATGCTGCATTTTCATACCTGCGGGATAAATATAAGACACCAGATTTCTTAAAATGGAAAAGCCATAAGACCTACGATGAAACTGCCATACAGAAATTAGTATCTCCTTCTCAAAAACATTATGACCAGGTAGCCTTTTTTTATTTTGTACAATATCATCTGCATTTGCAATTGAAAGAAATGTCGGATTATGCGCATAAGAAAAAAATAGTTTTGAAAGGAGACATTCCTATCGGGGTCTATCGTTTTGGTTGTGATGCATGGGTAAACCCCTCATTGTATAATATGGATCAACAGGCCGGGGCGCCTCCTGATGATTTTGCAGTAAAAGGACAAAACTGGGGATTTCCTACTTATAACTGGGAAGAAATGAGCAAAGATAATTACAGGTGGTGGCGCAGGCGTTTCGACCAGATGAGTAATTATTTTGATGCCTTTAGAATTGATCATATCCTGGGGTTCTTTAGAATTTGGAGTATCCCTAAGAATGCAATAGAAGGTATTATGGGAAGATTTGTTCCGGCTGTTCCTGTAGATATATCCGAATTTCATTACATGAATATTGCGTTTAATCATTACCGTTATTGTACTCCTTTTATTACGGATGATATACTCACGAATATTTTTGAAAGTAATACAGATGAAGTAAAAGAAAAATACCTGGATAATATTTCTGACGGAAATTATAGTTTAAAGGAATTTGTAAATAGTCAGGAAAAAGTGGTTGAGCATTTTAAAGATTTCTCCGATGAAAAAATGCAAAATGGCTTATTTGACCTGATCAGTAATGTGATTCTTTTTGAAGAAGAAAATTCCGGAGGTCAAAAATTTCATTTCCGGATTTCATTGGATAAAACCTCCTCATTCCGGCTGCTTGACGATAATACAAAAGACGGACTGTGGCATCTTTATATCAATTATTTTTATAACAGACAAGATAATTTTTGGAGAAAAGAAGGAATGAATAAGTTGCCCCAGTTAAAAAGAAATACCAAAATGCTTGTATGCGGAGAAGACCTTGGAATGGTACCTCCATGTGTTCCTGATGTGATGCGGCAACTGGCAATATTAAGCCTCGAAATAGAGAGAATGCCCAAAGCTACAGGAAAGGAATTTTTTCATCCAAATGATGCTCCTTATTTATCTGTGGTAACTCCTTCTACTCACGATATGAGCACCATACGTGGCTGGTGGCTGGAAAACCGCGAGCAAACTCAAAGGTTTTATAATTATATGCTTGGCCAATATGGAGAAGCGCCTGTTGCCTGTGATGGATGGATCAATAAGAGAATCATTTTGCAACATTTATATTCACCGGCTATGTGGAGTATTTTTCAATTAGCTGATTTGTTAGACATGGATGAGAAACTGCGTAATGAAAATCCACAGGACGACAGAATTAATGTTCCTTCCAATCCAAATAATTACTGGCATTACCGCATGCATCTAAACCTTGAAACTTTATTAAAGGAAAATGAATTTAACGAAGAGTTGCAAAAGAATATTAAAGAAAGCGGGAGGAGCACCCCTGACCCCTAAAGGGGAACCTAATTTCAAACCATCGTCACTGAAGGCATCGTTGTCTCTGTATGGAAGAAAGATGAATGGGGAATCTTAATTCAAACCTCCATCACTTAAGGTGGGAAAAATTAAAATGATAGTTATATGGGAGAAAGTATGTTTTATGGGAGTTCGCCTATAATCTTTGAAAATGCAAAGAAATTAAGAAATGAGCCAACTGCATCTGAAGTAATTTTTTGGATTTTACTAAAACAGCATTTTCCGGATTATCGGTTTAAAAGGCAACATCCGGTTTCACAATATATTGTCGATCTTTATTGTCATAAATTAAAATTGGTAATTGAAATTGATGGCGGTATTCATTTATCAGCAGAAAAAAACAATGATGAACTAAGAGATGGATTTATGCAATCATTAGGGTTGAAAATAATAAGATTTACAAACGAAGAAGTTTGCAAAAGAGGTGAATATGTTGTAGAAAAATTGAAAGAAGTAATAACACAGATAAAAAATAACCTTTGAAGTTTTTCTTTACGATATCTAAAGAGAGTAAAAGACTTGAATCCAAGATTCCCCTTTAGAGGTCGTGTTGTTGGTAAATTTATTAATCAATTGAGAATTAAAAAAATCCTTGAAGTTTTAACTTTACAATATCTAAAAAGAGTAAAAGACTTGGATCCAGGGTTCCCCTTTAGGGGTCAGGGGTAAAAATTATGACTTTAAAATATAAAACATCGAATCTTCCTTTTAAGCATCCATTTACAATTTCGAAGGGAACCAAAACTCATCAAGCTGCCTTATTGGTGGAGCTGGAATTCTTTGGAGTAAAGGGTTACGGTGAGGCGCCCGCAATTCCCTATTACAATATTTCGGTTCATAAAATGATAGCTGATATAGAGGCAAAAAAGATAATGATTGAAAAAGCTTCGTTTACTGAGCCCGAAAGATACTGGCATTATCTCCATCATTTGTTTCCCGAAAATCCATTTTTAGTTTGTGCTTTGGATATGGCAGGGTGGGATATTTTTGGAAAATTGAAACACAAACAATTGTACCAGGTATGGAATCTTGATATTTCAAAAAACCCTTTAACGGATATTACTATAGGCATTGATACCATTGAAAACATGGTTTCAAAAATAAAAGAAACACCATGGCCCATTTATAAAATTAAATTAGGAACAGAGAACGATATTCAAATCATCCGGGAATTAAGGAAACGTACTGATTCGGTTTTCAGGATTGATGCCAATGCCGCGTGGAAGGCGGATGAAGCGCTGGAGAAGATCAAAATTTTCAAAGATCTGAATGTAGAGTTTATTGAGCAGCCTTTGGCTAAAGATGATTGGGAAGGAATGAAATTTTTGTATGAACATTCTCCGTTGCCCCTAATAGCCGATGAAAGTTGTGTGAGCGAACATGATGTGGGAAAATGCAAGGGATATTTTCATGGCATCAATATTAAACTTACCAAATGCAGCGGCATTACGCCTGCATTGCGAATGATTAAAAAAGCGCGCGAACTGGAAATGAAAGTAATGGTGGGTTGCATGAACGAAAGCTCCATAGGTACCGGTGCCATAGCACAACTGTTACCCTTACTCGATTATGTGGATATGGACGGCCCGCTGCTTCTTGCCGAAGATGTAGCCAAAAACGTGCAATATGATTATGGAAAAATCATTTATTCTGATGGGTTTGGTTTGGGAGTTGCGGTTGAGCCGTTTTAAATTTCTTTTCAGTAGGCAAACAAATTTTGCGATTTATTATTTTATATAAGAAATAATTGATGGTGTTTTTTTAGGAAAAGAAAAAGGTTTCAATTAATATTATTTTATGTGCCATTTTCTCCGGCAGCTTAAAAATCCTAAATGGGCTTTTCTTCTTAATTTAGCAAAATAACTGAACAACAAGCTAAAATGGAAATATTAGGAAACGATAGACATAAAATTATACACGGTGATGCTTTAGATGCCCTTATTTCAATCTCTGACAAATCGGTGGACTTAATTTTCGCAGACCCTCCCTATAATATTGGAAAAAATTTCAATGGACATAAGGATAAATGGATAACAGAAGAAGCGTATTTGAATTGGTGTTATCAGTGGTTAGAATTGTGTATCCGGAAATTAAAACCAAACGGAAGTTTTTATGTAATGACTGCAACACAGTTTATGCCGTATTTTGATATTTACCTTCGGGATAAGTTGGATATTCTTTCAAGGCTTGTTTGGTTTTATGATAGTTCAGGAGTCCAGGCGAAAAAATATTTTGGTTCAATGTATGAACCTATACTCTTTTGTGTAAAAGACAAAAACAATTATGCATTTAATACCAATGATATTTTAGTTGAAGCCAAAACCGGGGCAAAACGCAAACTCATTGACTATCGCAAACCTGTTCCGACGGTTTATAATTCAGAAAAAGTTCCGGGAAATGTTTGGGAATTTGCCAGAGTCCGCTATAGAATGGATGAATACGAAAATCACCCAACACAAAAACCTATTGCATTACTTGAACGAATAATCAAAGCAAGTTCCAATGAAGGAGATTTAATATTAGACCCTTTTTCAGGAACATTTACTACATGCTTTGTTGCAAAAGAACTTGGCAGGAAGTCCATTGGAATTGAATTACAAGAGGAGTATATAAAAATTGGCTTAAGAAGATTACATTTAGCTAAAGAGTTTAAAGGAGAAAAATTGCAAAAAGAAATCCGGACATTTGAAACGCCAAGATCAACAACTGTAATTAATCTAAGTTTATTCGAAGAACCCAATGGATAATATATTCACGGCAAACATAAAAAGGATATTACAAGAACATTTTGGGAAAAATGCTGAAGCTATTTTTGAAAAGAGTCAGCTTATCCAATACATCAATGAGAAAACTCGCTCTGCAAACAAAGGCTCAAAAGCCCGTTCAAGCTTTGCCAATCTTTACGCAATTTATGTGATTATTGAAGATTACATAGCTAAAGGTTATAACAAAAGGAGCGATTATTCAAAGTATGAAGGTGCTTTGTTTAATAAACTTTTTGCCAGGCAAAGAACATTACCATTTGGAGGAAGCCTTCAAAATCACGCATTAAATAATAGGATGAATTCAGAATTTCAAAAGTATTTTCCAACATCTGAGTTTATTCCTATAATGCGAAACCTGCAAACAAAAAGATATTGGATAAACGAAAATTTGATAAAAATAAAAGTTGGCAAAGCTAATTTTAACCTTGCCGTATCCATTGTTGATATAATAGATGAGTATGCACAAACAAAGCAAGATGCTTTCCAGCGTTTCGTTAAATCTTGCGAAGAACTTCAGGATATTGGCAATACCTCCTCTAAAAAGGTAGCAGAATTTATTAGCGGGTTAATTGCCCCAAATGTAGATGCCCGCCTATTTGAAATTGTAAGTTATGCTATCTTAAAATATTATTATCACGATCATACTATTATTTGGGGTTTTGAAATGGATAAGCTCAATACCGAAAAATTGAAACTTTACAAAACAGGAAGAACGAATGCTAATGACGGAGGCATTGACTTTGTAATGAAACCTCTCGGCAGGTTTTTTCAAGTAACAGAAACCTTAGACTTTAAAAAATATTTCCTTGATATAGACAAGATTCAAAAATATCCTCTAACCTTTGTCATAAAATCAGAGGAAAATACAAGTGATTTAGGAAAGAAAATCAGGGCAAATGCAGCTAAAACTTATTCCATTAAAGCAATCGTTGACAAGTATATGGAATGCATTGAAGAAGTAATAAATATTCCAATATTGAAGGAGCGTTTTAGAAAGTCAGTTAGAAGTGGATACTTGAGGAAAATCCTTGACGAAATCGTGATTCAAAGTAAAGTTGAATTCAATTATACTGAAACAGAAGAAGAACTTTAGAGTGATGATTCCTTAATGACGCGAGGTCATAGTTTCTTTCATTAGCGCATGCATCCGCTAATTTGGGAAGATAGAGAATAGTAAACAAAAAAATTTTGTGATTTTTAATTTTGTGATTTTTAATTTCACAAAACTTTTTTTGTTCAATCAAATTTTCATTCTTTACTTTGCACCTTCAATGAAACAAAACAGTCACATACACCATCATCATTTTTTACCAAAAGGGTAAGCTGTGTTGATTTGTATGTAATAAACATATTTCAAAAAGAGGCTTACTGAAAAGTGAGCCTTTTTTGATTTTAAAAATAAACAAATGCTAAAAATCGCGATTCAAAAATCCGGAAGATTATATGACCACTCTTTGCAGCTTTTAAAAGAATGTGGCATCGAACTAAACAATGGAAACAGGCAATTAAAAGTGCAGGCTTTTAATTTTCCTGCCGAAGCCTATTTTTTGCGCGACGATGATATCCCGCAATATGTTTTTGATAATGTAGCAGATGTGGGCATTGTAGGTGAAAATGTGGTATTTGAAAAAAATAAAGAAATTGATATCGTTGGTAAACTTGGTTTTGGTCGGTGCCGCCTGAGTATCGCAGTTCCAAAAGGTTTGAAATATTCCGGGGCAGAAGATTTGAATGGTTTAAAAATTGCTACTTCATATAGCATTTTATTGCAAAAATTTCTGGACGAAAAAAATATCAAAGCAGAGATTCATGAAATCAGCGGGTCGGTAGAAATAGCGCCTGGTATAGGTTTGGCTGATGCTATTTGTGATTTGGTAAGCAGCGGTAGCACGCTTTTTACCAACAATTTAAAAGAGGTAGAAGTGGTATTGAATTCAGAAGCGGTGCTTGTGGCCAACAAAAACCTGACTGAAGAAAACAGGAAGATCCTTGATAATTTATTGCTTAGAATGAATGCGGTGAAGGCTGCAAAAAATAATAAATACATCATGATGAACGCGCCCGACCACCAGTTAAAAAATATTTGTTCCTTACTGCCGGGAATGAAAAGCCCGACCATAGTTCCGCTGGCAGAGAAAGGCTGGAGCAGTGTGCAGAGTGTAGTAAATGAAAATGATTTTTGGGATGTAATAGAAAAATTAAAAGGTTTTGAGGCTGAAGGAATCCTGGTGGTACCTATTGAAAAAATGATTTCCTAAAAAGAAAAAATATGAATGCGATAATTGAAAATCCGCCTGAAACCGAATGGCCAGAGCTTATAAAAAGGCCGGGAATCAATTCAGAAAAGCTGGTCGAAACAGTTTCTGAAATTATCAATACGGTTAAGGATGAAGGAGATTTTGCAGTGAAAAATTATTCTTTAAAATTTCATGGATTTGCTCCTGAAAATCTTTGGGTAACAGAAGACGAAATTGAAAATTCAAAAAAGAAAGTTAATAAAGGCCTTAGAAATGCTATTCTTCTTGCGAAAAAAAATATTGAAAAATTTCATAAGAAGCAGTTCGAAAAAATAAAGAAAATAGAAACCTCCCCCGGCGTTTTTTGCTGGCGTAAAAGTGTTCCTGTCGAAAAAGTGGGATTATATATTCCGGGAGGAAGTGCCCCTTTATTTTCTACTTTGTTAATGCTTGCCATCCCTGCAAAAATTGCCGGATGCAAAAATATTTTCGTAACTACTCCGTCAAATAAAAATGGAGAAGTTGATCCCTCGGTTTTATTTGTGGCTCATATTCTTGGTATTAAAAATATTTATAAAGGCGGTGGTGCGCAAGCAATAGCTGCCATGGCTTATGGAACGCAAACTGTCGAAAAAGTGGATAAGATTTTTGGACCCGGAAATCAATATGTTACCTGTGCAAAAAAAATAGTTAATATAGACGGCGTGTCTATTGATATGTTGGCGGGTCCAAGTGAACTGGCTATATATGCTGATGAAACCTGTGACCCTGAGTTTGTTGCTGCCGATTTGCTGAGCCAGGCTGAACATGGGGCCGACAGCCAGGTAATACTTGTAGCAGTAAACAAACAAATAATTGAAAAAGTTATTCAGGAAATTCATAAGCAATTGCCTGAGCTCCCCCGATTAAAAATTATTGAAAAAAGTTTTTTGAACAGAAGATTTTTAGTGATGGAAGATGTGAAAGATGCTTTCAATTTTTTAAATAGGTATGCCCCGGAACATTTAATTATTGCTTCTGAAAATGCAGAACTACTTGCTGAAAATGTAATCAACGCCGGAAGTGTTTTCCTTGGAAATTATTCCCCTGAGAGCGCGGGTGATTACGCTTCGGGAACGAATCATTCTTTGCCTACCAATAGATTGGCAAAAACAGTTAGCGGCGTTTCTGTAGATAGTTTTGTAAAGAAAATTACTTTTCAAAAGTTAAAGGAAAGTGGAATAAAAAATATTGGTAACGCAGTGGAAACAATGGCTTCTGCTGAAGGACTTTTAGCTCATAAGAATGCGGTAAGTATTCGCTTAAAAAAAATTGAAGATGGAAAAATTTAATTTGGATAATCTTGTAAGGGAAAACATAAAACAATTAAAACCGTATTCTTCTGCCAGGAGTGAATACAGGGGAAATGCCGAAGTTTTCATGGACGCCAATGAAAACAGTTATGGGTCACCGGTAGTGCTTCCTTCTTACGAAAGAGAAGGCGCGGGGATGGGGCTTCATAGGTATCCTGATCCATTACAGTGGCAGTTAAAACTAGAACTTTCAAAAATAAAAGGCTTTCCATCGCAAAATATTTTTATAGGAAATGGAAGTGATGAAGTGATTGATATTGCCTTTCGGATTTTTTGTGAACCTGGAAAAGACAATGTGATTATTTGTCCGCCTACTTATGGAATGTATAAGGTTTGTGCCAATATAAATGCTGTGGAAGCCCGCGAAGTGTTACTTACAAAAGATTTTCAATTGGATGTGGAAGGTATTTTATCTGTGATAGATGAGCATACAAAATTACTTTTTATATGTTCGCCTAATAATCCTACAGGTAATAATTTCAATAGAATGGATATAGAATTATTACTAAATAATTTTCATGGGATCGTAATGATTGATGAAGCGTATATTAATTTTTCCAGGCAAAAGTCTTTTTTGCAGGAGTTGACAGAATATGAAAATCTGATTGTGATGCATACGCTTTCAAAAGCATGGGGGTTAGCAGGATTAAGATTGGGACTGGGTTTTGCCTCAGAATTAATTATTGATTTGTTTAATAAGGTAAAGCCTCCGTATAATATTAACCAGTCATCGCAGCAATTAGGATTAGAGGCATTAGGAAAACTCAATGAAGTAAATGCAAATATTAAACGAACCATTGAACAAAGGATTCTTCTCGAAAAGGAATTAAAAGAATTTGATTTTATTAAAAATATTTATCCTTCTGATTCTAATTTTATTTTAGCGAAAGTGCAAAATGCTGATAAGCTATATCAATATTTATTATTGCATAGAATCATTGTACGTAACAGAAGTAATGAACCTTTGTGCGAAAACTGTATCAGGATAACCGTTGGAACACCTTTAGAAAATGAAACACTCTTAAAAGCTTTAAAAAATTATGGATAAGAAAATTTTATTTATTGACCGTGACGGAACAATCATTATTGAACCACCTGTTACTAACCAGTTAGATGCTTTTTCAAAATTGGAATTTTATCCGCGTGTATTTGAATATCTTTCTAAAATTGTCAAAGAATTGGATTATGATTTGGTAATGGTTACCAATCAGGATGGACTTGGTACGGATGTTTTTCCTGAGGAGGCTTTCTGGCCGATACAAAATTTTGTGATTAAAACTTTTAAAGACCAGGGAATTGAATTTTCTGAGATTTTTATTGACAAAACTTTTGCCCATGAAAATAAAGACACAAGGAAACCCGGAGTAGGAATGCTGAAAAAATATTTCGATAAAGAAAAATATGATCTTAAAAATTCTTTTGTAATTGGCGACAGGCTCACAGATGTTGAATTGGCAAAAAACCTGGGATGTAAGGCTTTTTTCATAAATAATTTTCAGGAATTGGGCACTTCTGAAATTACCATTTCCCGGGATGAACTGAAAGATGTTATAATTCTTGAAACGCAGAAATGGAGAGACATTTATAATTTTTTAAAGCTTCCTCAAAGAAAAATTTCACATTCCCGGAACACAAATGAAACAAAAATTGAAGTAGAAATTAATTTGGATGGGAAGGGCAAAGCTGATATTAAAACCGGTCTTGGTTTTTTTGATCACATGTTGGAACAAGTGGCCAAACATTCAGGAATGGATATCAAAATTCATTGCGATGGAGATCTTCATATAGATGAACATCATTCAATTGAAGATGTGGCTTTGGCATTTGGTGAAGCAATTTTAATTGCGCTCGGTGATAAACGTGGTATAGAGAGATATGGGTTTTTATTGCCAATGGATGATTCGTTAGCTCAGGTTGCTATTGACTTTGGGGGAAGAAACTGGCTCGTTTGGGATGCGGAATTTAAAAGAGAAAAAATTGGAGAGGTGCCAACAGAAATGTTTTATCATTTTTTTAAATCATTTTCAGACGCATCAAAATCTAACCTCAATATCAAAGTTGAAGGAACGAATGAACATCATAAAATTGAAGCGATTTTCAAAGCATTCGCCAAATCAATAAAAATGGCCATTCGCAGAGATCCTTTAAATAATGCCTTACCAACTACCAAAGGAATATTATGAATGTTGCCATTATAAAATACAATGCCGGGAATGTACAAAGCGTGCTGTATGCTTTGCAACGGTTAGGCCTAAACGCAATTGTAACCGATGATCATGAAAAAATAATTGCTGCGGATAAAGTCATTTTTCCCGGTGTGGGAAATGCTTCTTCGGCAATGGAGTATTTGAAAGAAAAGGGACTTGATGAATTGATTATTTCTTTAAAACAACCGGTTCTTGGAATATGCCTTGGCTTGCAGTTGCTGTGCAATTTTAGTGAAGAAGGAAATACAGAATGTCTTGGAATTTTTAATTCAGATGTAAAGAAATTTGATGAATCTGTTTATCAAAATAAAAACCTGGTTCCGGTAAAAATTCCTCATATCGGATGGAATACGATTTGTGGTCTTTCTTCGCCTTTATTTAAAGGTGTTGAGGAAAAGTCGTATGTTTATTTTGTACATAGTTATTATGCGTTGCTTTCGGACGAAACTATAGCTACAACTGATTATATCAATCCTTTTAGCGCGGCGATGGGTAAGGATAATTTTTACGGAGTCCAGTTTCATTCAGAAAAATCGGCAGATACCGGCGAACGAATTCTTTCAAATTTTTTAAACATCTAATAAATGGAAATAATTCCTGCGATTGATATTATTGATGGCAAATGCGTAAGGCTTACCAAAGGTGATTTTGAACGGAAAATAATTTACAATGATAACCCATTGGAAGTGGCAAAAAGTTTTGAAGCAGTTGGGATAAAAAGGTTGCACATTGTTGATTTGGACGGCGCAAATTGGGAACCATTAAAGAACATAAAAACGCTTGAAAATATTTCAAAAAATACTTCGCTCATTATTGATTTTGGCGGCGGTTTAAAAACAACAAAAGACATTCAATCAGTTTTCAATGCAGGCGCAGCGATGGTAAGTGTGGGAAGCGTAACAGTGAAGAATCCGGAATTATTTTCTCAATGGATCGTTGATTTTGGCGCTCATAAATTTTTACCCGGCGCTGATGTTTTGTATAAAAAAATGAAAATTCATGGATGGAAAGAAGATACCGGAATTGATGTTTTTGATTTTATTAAAAAAATGATTTCAAAAGGAATCAATCAGATTTTTTGCACCGATATTTCAAAAGACGGAATGATGCAAGGCCCGGCGGCGGGACTTTATAAAGAAATTTTATTACAATTTCCTTCTTTGAAGCTTATTGCCAGCGGCGGTATTTCATGCTTTGATGATCTGTTGGTTTTAAAAGGGATTGGTTGTACAGGGGGGATAGTTGGAAAAGCGATCTATGAAGAAAAAATTACTTTAAAACAAATTGAAGAATTTTTAAAAAACAATTAATGCTTGCAAAAAGGATCATACCGTGCCTTGATATTAAAAACGGCAGAACTGTAAAAGGAATTAATTTTGAAAACATCCGTGACGCAGGCGACCCTGTTGAATTGGCGCTCTTTTACTCACGTCAAGGTGCAGACGAATTAGTGTTTCTTGATATTACCGCTACTGTTGAAAAAAGAAAGACCTTGGTAGGTCTTGTGAAAAAAATTGCTTCAAATATCAATATCCCTTTTACTGTTGGCGGTGGAATTACTTCTGTTGAAAATGCTTTTGAGTTATTACAAAATGGCGCTGATAAGATTTCTGTGAATTCATCGGCTTTTAAAGATCCGGATTTAATAAATTTGATGGCAAAAGAATTTGGTAGCCAATGTGTAGTTTTGGCGATAGATACTAAAAAAGAAAATGATGGAAATTGGTATGTCTATCTGAATGGAGGAAGATTGAAAACTCCCAGTTTGGCTTTTGATTGGGCGAAGCAGGCAATAGATCTTGGCGCGGGTGAAATTCTATTAACCTCCATGAATAATGATGGGACCAAAGATGGTTTTGCACATGATATTACGGCTTTATTTTGCGATCAGCTTTCGGTGCCGGTAATAGCTTCCGGCGGCGCAGGAACGATGAAACATTTCGCTGATGTTTTTATAAAGGACAATGCAGACGCGGCTTTGGCTGCAAGTGTTTTTCATTTTGGAGAAATAAAAATTCCTGAATTGAAAAATTATTTGGCCAAAGAGAATATTAATGTAAGGCTTTAAATTAATTGTTGCTTTTTGACATTAGAAGTAAACTTTTAAAATAAAGAGAAATAGGAATTCTAAATAATTGTTTGTTTACTGACCTCTTTTCTTAATTAAAAAAAAATGATTCCCGCTAATTCTTGAAATTCGTGTCGAATTAAATAAATATCAACACATGAAAAAAGACTTCTCTAACATTGCGCAAAGAATTGATTTTTCAAAATCCTCAAGTGGCACAGTGCCCGTTATCATCCAGGATTCCTCTACTAATGTGGTTTTAATGCTTGGATACATGAACTATGAAGCTTTTCTCGAAACGGTAGATTCTAACCTCGTAACTTTTTATAGCCGAAGTAAAAATCGTTTATGGGTAAAAGGCGAAACCAGTAAAAATTTTTTACACGTTACAGACATCAAACTGGATTGTGATTTTGATACGCTTTTAATAAAAGCAAAGCCGGACGGAGTTGTTTGTCACACGGGCGCTGAAACTTGTTTCAATGAAGAAAACAGCGGAAAAGACTTTTTGCGTGCTCTCGAAAAGATTATTGAAGGAAGAAAAAAAAGGCCTGTTTCAGGTTCTTATACTTCTACTTTATTTAAAAAAGGCATCAATGCCATGGCGCAAAAAGTAGGAGAAGAAGCTGTGGAGTTAGTGATAGAATCCAAAGACAATAATCAAAGACTTTTTTTGAATGAAGCTGCTGATTTACTGTTTCATTACCTTATTTTATTGCAGGCAAAAAACAAAACCCTGGATGATGTGATTGAAGTTTTGGAAAAACGACATAAGGAAGAATAGTATAGCTGTAATCATGCGAGCATTAAAGCATAAAGACTATTTTTCGGTTTTATATATTTAGCTGAATTCCTTTACATCCCTATGCTGATTTTTTTAATCTGTATAAATTTTGGAATTATTTATAATAGTGATCCGGTTGAAGTTGCCAATTATAAAAAACAAATTTAATTTAACTCCACACTTTTTTACCGGCGCCTCCATTCGATAAAAGAAGGTCAAATGCCTTTTCCAAAAGTTAACAGATTTAAAAATTAATAACCTCTTAAAAATTCCTAATGTAATTTTATCCCCATTTTAAGAAAATGATATTTATATGTTTGATTACAGGCGGCCACTCTACCGAAAGATTCTTGTTATTATCAATGTCTTTATAATTTTTGTTTATTTAATAGTCTGCCTGGTACCTTTTGTAAATACCGGTATCAATTGGCTTGTCGCTTTGCCGGGGCTCGCTTTTCCCATATTTTTTTTCGCGTTGCTTTTCTTTATTATTTTATGGATATTATTAAAATCAAAATGGGTCTGGGTGTCTATAATAGCTATGCTGCTTGGCTTTCAGCAAGTAGGGGCGGTCTTTTCTTTTCATTTCAATAAGGAGTATTCTTCTGATAAAAAACCAAATACCTTAAGAATATTGCATTGGAATGTAGAAAGTTGGGGTTTAGATTTTGAAAAAACGAGTGATGGCGAACAAAGTTTTAAACTATATATGTTTGATATAATACAAAATCAGGATCCGGATATACTTTGCTTTGAAGAATATTCTGACCTTAAAAATATCCAGGATTCAAACTCAAATGTTTCCCAGTTTATTAAAATGGGATTCCCTTATTATCTTGCCACACCCACTGATACCACTTCTGATAAGATAACCAAGGGGGTAGCTATATTTTCGAAATACCCCATTATTCATTCCGGCATATTTAGTTATGGTAAGCATACCCAGGCCGAGCATCTCATTTATATTGATATAAATACAGGTAAAGATACTTTCAGAATTTTTACCACGCATCTTCAGTCTGTTCGCTTTGAGCAATCAGATTTTCAAAGTTTATCAAAAATTAAACGGGGACGTGATCCGGGATACAATGATTCCAGGGATTTGATTTCAAAATTAAAAAGAGCGTATTGGTACCGCTATCTTCAGGCGCAAATTGTAAAACAAAAAATAGCTGAAAGCCCTTACCCGGTTATTCTTACGGGAGATTTTAATGATGTGCCTAATTCAAATACCTATTTCACTATTAAAGGAAACCTGCAGGATGTGTTTTTGAAAAAAGGATCCTTTATAGGTCGTACTTACCGTTATATTTCGCCTACACTACGAATAGATTATATACTGGCAGATAAAAAATTTAAAGTAAATCAGTTCCAGGTAATACATGTTCCTTATTCAGATCATTACCCCATTGAGGCCGATTTACAATATTAATATCATTTTTTAAGCCTGCGTTTTTTTTCTATGTAGAACCTTTTGAAGAACATCAACAGAGCTAAGAACAGCCCCTTCAAAGGTTGCGGCATTTTTCTTTACAAATTCATCATACCGGGTACTACTAATCTTATTTCACAAATTTTATTTTCAGGAATATTACCGCCTTCCAGCATTAATGTTACATCAGCGCTTATGATACTGTCATCAAAACGCGACAACTTACTTACTTTCTCATTTACATATTCTTTCAATTCTTTCTTTGCCCTGAATTTTAATGCCTTGATATTAATTTTCATAATTTGGTTTTTACTAAATAATAAATTTATCTGGTATCTGTGGGAAGATAAATATAATAATAGTGAGTCGTTTACTATTTCGGGAGTTTAAGGAAATATTAGTTTTTATAACCAGGAACGCTAAAATTTAAGAATTATAGGGGTCAATCCCCACTTTCGAATTCATTTTTTTTACAATAAATCCTCTTCGGAATAGTTATTGCTTTTAATTGGGAGTAAGTTAATTTTTTCAGGCACTCCTAAAACCGAATGAATAGGCAGTATTATTTTGGTAATTTTGAAATAGGAAACCGCTTAAATTTTTTAAAAATGAATTTCAATATCAAATCAGCAAAAAAAATAGGGCTGTTCTTCATAGCTTTTCAGTTTATTCTTTTCAATGTGAATGCTCAATTTAAAACCTATAAAATATCTCCTAATGGTGATACTTTGAATGCTATTGACAATAACGGTTTGAAACAGGGAAAATGGGTTGTACATGTAGATCCCTTGCGGGGTGAGCCGGGATATGAAGAAGAAGGGATTTTTGTAGATGGGAAAAAAGAAGGCCATTGGAGAAAATATACTTTGATGGGGGATCTGATAGCGTATGAAAATTATAAAAATGGCGATAAAGAAGGAAAATCAGAATATTTTACAAACCTTGGCGATTTAATAAGAGTAGAAAACTGGCGGGGTTATAATCCGGATCAACCTTATGACACGATTCCGATATATGGTACCGGCAGCAATGAAATTTTGAGTTTTAAAATTGTAAAAGCCCAACCATACAGTGTTAAAGATGGAGAATGGGATTATTATGAGCCTGGTACAGGAAAAATAATTAAGACAGAAAATTATGACAGAGGTTATTTAATAGACCAGCCTAAACCTGCCAATCTTGTTTCTGATGATCCAATGAAAAAAATAGTACCTAAAGAGGTGTTGGAATACCAGGAAAAAAATAAACACAAAAAACATATCAAAGTAATAGATGGAAGTACATCTGAATAACTCTTTATTTACGGCAATTAATTATTTTGTAAGAGAGTTCCTTCATTAGTGATCCGGAAGAAACGCCGGAGCTATCAATTCCAATACTTTTAAGATTGCTATCATGTAATAATATAATGATCTGTTCTACCTGGGAAAAAGTATAATTCTTAATTGTTTCCAAAACCTGATCAACCAGGTGCGAATTAAAAGAAAATAAAGGTTTCAATGCCCTTTCACTTTTATCATTCATTTGATAGATGGGTAAAATTTTAGAAAAGTAAGAGTATAATGAAGGTAAAACCAACTGGATAGGAACGGCTTTGGGGTTAGCCTCAAAATATTGTACTATACGAATAGCTTTCGCCTGGTCTTTTTTACTGTACGCTTTTTGCAATTCAAAAATATTATATTCCTTGCTGATGCCGATGTATTTTTCAATATCATCTTCGGTAATATTTTTTTCCTTGCCTAAATTCAATGATAATTTTTCTATTTCGTTCACAATCCGTGAAAGATCATTGCCAATGTGGTCAACTAATAAATTGAGCGCTTTAGGTGTTATCTGAAATCCATTAATCTGCAAATAAGAACTGACCCATGACGGTAATTGATTATCATAAATCTTTTTTGATAAAAAAACTTCGCCTTTCTTCTTTATTAATTTTGAAAATTTTCCACGCCCATCCAATATCTTTCCTTTGTAGGAAACTACTAATACCGTGGAGTTTAATGGATTTTCAATGTAGGATTCCAGTTTTTCTATATCCTTCATTTGTTGCGCTTCTTTCAACAACACTACCTGTCTTTCTGAAAACATAGGATAACGCCTGCACGCATTTACAATATCAGCCCAGTTAGCATCTTTGCCATAAAATACGGTTTGGTTAAACTCTGCATCAGAAGAAGAGAGAATTTTCTTTTCGGCATATTCCATTATTTCATCAATAAAATAATCCTCTTCTCCTTCAAGCCAATAAACCGGTTTAAAATTATTATTTCCCCATTCAGTAATTATCAAATTTGTATTCATTTTTCCAAAGATAAAATTTTACACTTAACTTGTGCTTTGACCAACCTTTTTTTGAAATCATTAAAAATATTAACTATTTGGCATGATTTTGGAAAATAACGTATTATATTAAATCACAATAAAACTTACAACATGAGCTACGAAAACTTTCCCGAAAGCCAATCGGATGAGGGAAAAACTACCAAAAGCAATACTGGCAGAAATATTTTAACTGCTATATTAGTTATCGCCCTGCTAATTACATGGGGATATATTATTTTTGATAAAAATAAAACAACCAAGGAAAAGCAGGACCTTACCAGCCAGATCGTAAACAGCGATTCAGCTAAGAATGAGTTGCAGCGCGAATTAGACGATGCTGCTCTCAGGCTTGATGCGCTTAAAACAAGTAATGTAAAAGCCGATAGTCTTTTGAAAACAAAAGATAAAGACATAGAAGGGCTCCAGGCAAAGGTGCGTGCTATCATCAATAATAAAAATGCTACACAGGCACAACTTGCAGAAGCAAGAAGATTGATTGCCCAACTGAAAGGAAATATTGAAACCTATACTGCACAGATAGATTCTCTCACAGTTGCCAATGCCCAGTTAACAGAAAACAACAGGGTAGTAACCCAGCAAAGAGATGTCGTTCAAAAAAATTATGACTCTGCCAACGGGGTTATTAAGCAAAAAAATGATGTAATTGATGTAGGTTCTACATTACACGCTTCTGATTTTACGATTGAGGGTATAAAAGAAAAAAAGAGCGGTAAAGAAAAGGTAACCAGTACTGCAAAACGAGTGGATAAATTGAAGATGTCATTTACCATAGATGAAAACCGGATTACAGCTTCGGGGATGCAGGATATTTACGTATGTATTACAGCACCCGATGGCAAACCGGTTTCTGTAGATGCATTAGGATCCGGCACTTTTACTACCCGCGATGGTGAGCAAAAGTCATTTACTAAAAAAGTGCAGATCAATTATGTACAAGGACAAAAACAGGCAGTAAGTGTGGAGTGGTCACAAAACAGTAAATTCCAGACAGGTGATTACAAAATCGAAATTTATAATAATGGTTTTAAAATTGGCGAAGGAACCCGCACTTTTAAGAAAGGCGGATTATTCTCCTGATTTATAAAAAGAAATAATTTTCTAAAAAGACTTCCTGTAAAATCAGGAAGTTTTTTTATGTCCTTTATAAATAAGTTTGGGTAAAAAAGAAAGACAGGAATTTTAAATATTTGCTGCCTGTCGAAAAGTTAGGATCGTTTACTATAAATAAAACAGCGTGCATGCCCTCACTTTATACATTAATACAAAAAGATAATTTTCATTAATTTATTCCCGTGATGAGTTTTTAATTGATTGCAACTGGCCATTTGTATCCACTATTACCCTAAAGATTTCCTTTTAAGCAATTATTGGTCTGGCATCATATTACTCAATGAAAACGTTTTTTAAAAGAGTAAAAAACTGATTATTTGTGGTTTTGCTGTAAAGGATCTCTGTTTATCTCAAAAAGTTTATCTCATAAAAAAATCCCTTCACATTTCTGCAAAGGGATTTGAGTTTTTTAAATTGTATATCACACTATGTGAATGGAATTATTAATAGCCCATATCACCCATTCCACCACCCATTCCGCCACCCATTGGAGGCATACCTGGTTTGTCTCTTTCTGGCTTATCAGAAATTACACATTCAGTTGTCAATAACATTCCTGCGATAGAGGCCGCATTTTCCAAAGCAATACGTGTAACTTTTGTAGGATCAATAACGCCGGCAGTCATCAAATTTTCGTAAACTTCTGTACGGGCATTAAAACCAAAATCTTTTTTACCATCTTTGATTTTTTGTAGCACGATGCTTCCTTCGATGCCACTGTTTACTACTATCTGGCGAAGAGGTTCTTCCAAAGCGCGTTTTACGATCTGGATACCGGTAGTTTCATCGTCATTGATACCCTTCAATTTTTCCAGGCTTTCAATAGCGCGAACATAAGCTACTCCACCACCCGGTACTATTCCTTCTTCTACGGCAGCCCTTGTAGCATGCAGTGCATCATCCACCCTGTCTTTCTTTTCTTTCATTTCCATTTCGGTAGCAGCACCTATATAAAGTACAGCCACACCGCCGCTCAATTTAGCAAGGCGTTCCTGTAATTTTTCTTTGTCATAATCTGATGTGGTACTTTCAATCTGTGCTTTTATCTGGTTTACTCTTGCCGTAATATCTTTTTTATCGCCTTTACCACCAACGATAGTAGTATTGTCTTTATCAATAGTAATCGCACTTGCCTGGCCTAAAGAAGTGAGTTCAACTCCTTCTAATTTGTAACCCTGTTCTTCACTGATAACAGTTCCTTTTGTAAGAACTGCCAAATCCTGGAGCATTTCTTTTCTGCGATCACCAAAACCAGGAGCCTTTACAGCAGCGACTTTCAAGGTGCCGCGCAATTTATTAACAACAAGAGTTGCCAATGCTTCTCCTTCAAGATCTTCAGATATTATTAATAGAGGACGACCACTCTGCGCTACTTTTTCAAGAATATGAAGAATATCTTTCATTGAAGATATTTTCTTATCATAAATAAGTATGTAAGGATTTTCTAAATCTGCTTCCATTTTTTCGCTGTTGGTAACGAAATAGGGAGATACATATCCTCTGTCAAATTGCATACCTTCTACTACTTCTACTGTAGTGTCTGTGCCTTTAGCTTCTTCTACAGTGATCACACCTTCTTTACCAACTTTGGTCATTGCCTGGGCGATCAGTTTGCCAATAGATTCATCATTATTAGCAGAGATAGAAGCCACCTGTTGTATTTTGCTATTATCGTTTCCTACGGTTACAGATTGTTTTTTCAAATGTTCAACCACAGCAGTTACCGCTTTATCAATACCGCGTTTCAAATCCATAGGATTTGCACCGGCGGTCACATTTCTTAAGCCTTCACTGATGATTGACTGAGCAAGAACAGTAGCAGTAGTAGTACCGTCACCAGCTATATCAGCAGTTTTGGAAGCTACTTCTTTTACCATCTGAGCGCCCATATTTTCAATTGGGTCTTCCAGTTCAATTTCTTTAGCAACCGTTACGCCATCTTTAGTTACCTGTGGTGCGCCAAATTTTTTATCAATAACCACGTTTCTGCCTTTTGGCCCAAGTGTTACTTTCACCGCGTTGGCGAGAGTATCTACGCCCTTTTTCATTTTATTGCGGGCTTCTATTTCGAAAAATATTTGTTTTGCCATTTTGTTATTTATTAAATTTTTTAAAATGATGAATTAACTAACTTTCATTAAAATATCTGAAGCGCGCATAATCAGGTAATCTTCACCTCCGATACTGATTTCTGTTCCGCCATATTTTCCATACATTACGGTATCTCCTGCCTTTATTTGCATTGGAATAAGATTGCCCGTTTGCTCAGCATATTTTCCTTTTCCTACTGCGATTACTTTACCTTTCTGAGGTTTTTCTTTTGCAGTATCCGGAATGATAATTCCGCCGGCAGTTTTTTCTTCAGCCGCATTGGGTTTCACCAGAACCCGGTCGTCAAAGAGTTCAAAAGTTTCTTTTGCCATAATTGTGATTTTTTTTTAATTTATTTATTTGGATTGCAAATGTACACGAATAATTGTACCAATTTTTTTTAACAGATTTGTTGGCAGGTAATTGAAATACATGGCAGGTTTTGAGGGATGGAAATCAGTCAAAATTGCATTTTTAGATGAATAAATTAATTTTTCGGTAAACAAAAGCTATCCTTTTTTCAAAAAATAGGAAGGGGTATCAGAAAACAGGAATCTTTATTATTTGTGGGTTTGCTGCATTTGCTTTTATATCTAAAAAGGATTTTTATTCCCCGGTAATTCCCCATTTTTCTTTCAGTTTCAGCAACTCTGTTTCCGATAAACGACTTTCTTTATAATGTCCTTTTCCTTTTTTCTGCCTGAATGCTTCATATAAAGTAACCGCGCAAGCCACAGAAATATTCAACGATTTGATAATGCCCACCTGGGGAATAATAAAATCACCATCAGCGAATTTCCTGATATCATCACTTACCCCAAAAGTTTCATTTCCAAAAACCAAAGCAATGGATTGTGTAAGATCTATTTGGTAAACATCCGCCGAATTTTCTCCAAGATGGGAAGTATAAATTTTTTTATATTTTTTTCTTATCTCTTCAAAACAACTTTCAGCATCTGTAAACTGGTGGACCGTCAGCCATTCGGCAGCAGTTGAGGAACTTCTGTAACCCCATTTTTTGTGTGGTGGGATACGGTCGTTTAAAATATACATATCCTGGATTCCCACAGCATCACAGGTACGCATAACCGCAGAAACATTGTGCGGATCAAAAACATTTTCAAGCACTACGGTGATATCCGGCTGGCGATGGTGGAGAACAGAAGTGAGACGATTATATCGTTGAGGGGTCATATTTATACTTATTTGGCAAAACTAACATTCTAATAAAATCAACATGAAATATAAATGGGTAGAATATAAAAAAGTGCGCTTCAATTTAATGGCCCAACAATAATTCATTAAAAAAATAATCCAACAGTATAATCATAACCTTATACTTCCTTACATTTACCCTCTCAATTTTATCAAATGAAAAAAATATTTTTTTACATTCTTATTTGCTTTAGTATTTTTTCCTGCAAAACAAAAACTGCAGAAACACCAAAAGATGTATTTGCCGCAGATATAGACACAACTGTTAATCCGGTTGATGATTTTTTTGATTACGCCAATGGAAAATGGATAAAAGACAATCCTATTCCCGCTGAGGAAAGTTCCTGGGGAATCGGAAATATTGTATTTAATGAAAATCAACAACGCCTTCACGAAATCAGTGAAGCGGCAGCAAAAGAAGGAGGAGCAAAGGGGTCAGCATCTCAAAAGATCGGAGATTTCTGGACAGCCGCAATGGATAGCGCTACTATTGAACAGCAGGGCACCAAATATCTGCAGCCTTATTTGGATAAAATAAATTCAATTACTGATATTCCTTCATTTATAAAAACAGTTGCTGATCTTGATAAGATCGGTGTTGGCGCATTATTCAGCAATGGCGTTTCTCAAGATGATAAGAATAGTGATGTAATGGCATTTAAGCTTAACCAGGGCGGCTTAGGGCTTCCCGAACGCGATTACTATTTTAAAACAGACTCATCCACCACAAATATTCGTAAAGCTTATGTTGCCCATATTGCAAAGATTCTGGAATTTCAGGGCCGCGATTCCATGTCGGCTTTAAAAACTGCAGCTGGCATTTTAGCATTGGAAACCAGTCTGGCAAAGGTATCCCGTACACTTGCTGATTTGCGCGATCCTTATTCCAATTATCATAAAATGCCAATTGAGGATCTTAAAAAACTCTCCTCATCTATTGACTGGGAAAACTTTTTAAAAAATATTGGTGTTGCCAATATAGATTCTGTAATTGTAGGCCAGCCAGAATTTTTCAAAGCTTTGGATGGCATTTTAAAATCAACATCAATTAACGATTGGAAAGATTATTTAACCTTCCGGTTAGTAAATTCTTATTCAAATGCATTACCGGAAAAATATGGAGTGGAAGCATTTAATTATGGCAAATTATTTAGTGGGGCAAAAGAAAGAAAGCCTCGCTGGAAAAGAGTAATACAGTCAGAAGAAGACGCCATGGGCGAGCTTCTTGGACAACTTTATGTAAAAAAATATTTTGATTCAACCTCCAAAAAACGCTATGAAAAAATGGCTGAAGAAATTCGTTCCGCGTATAAAGGACGAATTGAAAAATTAACCTGGATGAGCGACAGCACCAAACAAAAAGCCATAGTTAAATTAGAGGCTATCAAAAAGAAAATCGGGTATCCTGATAAATGGAAAGATTTTTCAACGATGGAAATAAGTAGAGAAAGCTATGTGCAAAATGTGATTAATTCAAGAATTTGGTGGCACAATTTTGAAATGAATAAATTAGGCAAACCCGTTGACCGAGACGAATGGGATATGTATCCACAAACCTATAATGCTTATTATGACCCAAGCAATAATGAAATTGTTTTTCCTGCTGCGGCATTTATTGTTCCGGGTTATGCAGATAAAGATTTGGATGATGCCACCATGTATGGCTATGTAGGAGCAAGTTATATCGGCCATGAAATCACACATGGTTTTGACGACCAGGGAAGATTATATGATGCCAAAGGAAATTTACATAATTGGTGGACAAAAAATGATTCTGCTGAATTTGCAAAAAGAGCTGCGGTAATTATAAAACAGTTTGATGATTTTGAGCCTTTACCTGGTGTACACATCAATGGAAGAGCTACGCAGGGAGAAAATATTGCAGATCTTGGTGGACTTGAAATAGGTATAGATGCTTTCAAAAAATCTGATGCATATAAGAAGAATGAAACGCTCTGGGGACTTACTCCGATGCAACGCTTTTTTATGGGATACGCTTTGAGCTGGCTGTATGAAACACGTCCTGAAAGCCTTAAAACACAATTAATGACTGATGTCCATTCTCCGGCAAAATATAGAGTGAACGGACCTTTCAGCGATATTGACGAATTTTATAAAACTTTTAATGTAAAACCCGGCGATAAAATGTACAGGGCAGATAGTGTGAGAGTAAGGATTTGGTAAAAAGAAAAATGCAAACCATACTTATTTGTTGCCTTACTGCAGGCAGGCCTCTTAATTAATTTCGCGAAACGCTTTTTATATTAGAAGCGGGGAATTCAAAATTCTAAAGATTTTTAAAATCTTTTTGTTACTTTTGCACCCCTTTCAGCATTTTGTGTTTTGGCTGAAGCGGTCATTTAATAAAACATATTGCCCACATGGCTCCATAAGTTCCCGTCTGTTCGGGACGCCGGCAAGGGTGTAAAAGTAAATATATAAAAATGCCAAAGGTAAAAACCAACTCCAGCGCTAAAAAACGCTTCAAGGTAACAGGTACCGGTGAAATTACTCATCAAAGAGCTTTTAAACGTCACATTCTTACTAAGAAATCTACTAAACGCAAACGCGCTTTACGCAAAAAAGGAATCGTTAGTAATCCTAACAGGCCGTTTGTAATGCGACTTCTCAGAATGAAATAAAGCCAGTCTCTTACCCGCATTAGGCGGGAAAATTAAAAATTAAAAACTTAATAATTTTAGAAAAGGACAAAATCCCTTATTTAAAATCCTAAACCAAAAAATAATTAAATATGCCACGTTCATCAAATGCAGTCGCATCCAGGGCAAGAAGGAAAAAAATTCTTAAAGCGGCCAAAGGTTATTATGGTAAAAGAAAAAATGTTTATACCGTTGCAAAGAATGTAATGGAAAAAGGGTTTACCTATAGCTACGTAGGCCGTAAACTTAAAAAACGCGAATATCGTGCACTATGGATTGCCCGTATCAATGCCGCAGTAAGAGCTGAGGGCATGACCTACAGCCAGTTTATCCATAAACTAAATGAAAAAAATATTGATCTTAACAGGAAAATTCTTGCTGATATGGCAATGAATGAACCCGAAAGCTTTAAGAATCTTATTTTATCAGTGAAATAATCCCAACAACTTGTTTAAAACCGTCTCGTAGAAATCGGGACGGTTTTTTTATGTCTTTTTTGGTAATTCTTTGGGAATTTTTAATTCTTAATTCTCAATTCATAATTTTATTCTCCATTCATTTACATTTGTAAATATTTTTAAAGACGATAATTTTTTCTAATGAACAATACTTATAAGGATCTTGTAGATCAAACATTTAATTTTCCACAGGAAGATTATAAACTTAAAGATGGTTATCTGCAATACAATGGAGTAGATGTAAAAAAAATGATTGATAAATATGGCACGCCTTTAAAATTTACTTATTTGCCCAAGATTGGCAAGCAGATAAATAAGGCAAAAGAAATGTTTGCCAAAGCCATAAAAAAACATAAGTATGAAGGGAGTTATAATTATTGTTATTGCACCAAAAGCTCCCATTTTTCTTTTGTTGTGGAGGAAGCTTTAAAATATGATATTCATCTCGAAACTTCTTACGCTTATGATATAGAGATCATTCATAAGCTTTATGAAAAGAAAAAAATAACAAAAGATACTTTTATTATCTGTAATGGTTTTAAACAGAGATCTTACACCAGCCGTATTGCACGATTATTAAATACTGGGTTCAAAAATGTAATCCCGATCCTTGATAATAAAGAGGAATTAAAAGCATACCGAAAATCCGTAAGAGTTCCGTTTAATATTGGTATCCGTGTAGCTGCGGAAGAAGAACCTACTTTCCCTTTCTATACATCACGGTTAGGCATACGCGCAAAGGATATACTGGAATTTTATGTAGATGATATTGAAGGGTATGAAGAACGGTTCCAATTAAAAATGCTCCACATTTTTTTGAACAAAGGAATTAAGGATGATATTTATTATTGGAGCGAATTGAACAAAATCATTAACCTGTATTGTCAGCTTAGAAAGATTTGCCCTGAATTGGATTCGATCAATATCGGGGGTGGTTTTCCCATAAAGCATTCTCTTGGGTTTGAATATGATTACCAGTTTATGATCAACGAAATTGTTCGCAATATTAAAAATGCGTGTAAGAAAAGTAAGGTTCCCATGCCCAATATTTTTACTGAATTCGGAAGCTATACTGTAGGAGAAAGCATGGCACACATTTATAGTGTGATTGGCGAAAAGAAACAGAACGACCGCGAAACATGGTACATGATTGATTCTTCCTTTATCACTACATTGCCCGATACATGGGGAATTGGCGAAAAATTTCTAATGCTCCCGGTAAACAAATGGGACAATGAATACCAGCGGGTAACCCTTGGAGGAATTACGTGCGATAGTCACGATTATTACGATTCTGAAGAACACATCAATGAAGTGTTTTTGCCAAAAATAACCAATGGAGAACCTTTGTACGTAGGCTTTTTTCATACTGGCGCTTACCAGGACCAGATAAGCGGTTATGGAGGAATCAAACATTGCCTGATCCCATCTCCCAAATATATTGTTATTGACCGCGATAAAAATGGAAAACTATTTGATTGGGTTTACGCTAAAGAACAAAATGCAGCGAGTATGCTGAAAATATTGGGATATAAATAAGAATGGGAGAGATGTCTTTTTTGGTAATTTTTTAATAGAAAAATTATATAAATTATATTTGTAGAATGATGACAGGACAAACCCAACACACAATAAAATCAATGGTAAATTCCTTTTTACCTAACGCCCAGGTACTTCTATTTGGGTCCAGAGCAAGAGGAGAATTTAATAAAGACAGTGATTATGATTTGCTGATAATTACTCAAGAAACTTTTACTCCGCGAATAAAAATGGATTGGGAAAGCAAGATTAGAAAATCTTTGGTAAATGCTTTAAATATGCCTTTTGACATCATTATTCAAAGCGAAAAAGAAGTGTCCGAGAAAAAGGGTTTATCTGGTCATATTGTTTATTATGCAATGAAAGAAGCAATTGAGATATGACAACGGAGGAAAAGAATTATCTGGAACAATGGCTACAAAAAGCCGAGCATGATCTGCTCGCTGCACGGTTAATCATTGACTATCAGCCAATCATTTTAGATATATCCTGTTTTCATTGTCAACAGGCGGTAGAAAAATACCTAAAAACATTTCTTATCTATCATAAAAAGGATTTTCCTAAAACACATAATATAGACCTGCTATTAAAAATTTGCTCAACTATTAATGATCATTTTGAGGAAATTGATGTGAAAAACCTGGAAGACTTTGCAGTCAGAGGAAGATATCCACATGATTTTCTATTGCCTTCGCCTGAAGAAGCAGAAGAGTTTTACCAAATCGCTGAAGAAATAAAGCGGTTGGTCTTAAAAGTGGTTACAAAATAAACTGCATCAAAATTCACAAGATTATTTTAAAAAGCGTTTGTGCCAACTAATTCAAAATTTTAAGTTTCGCATAGAAATTTTATATCAATGGTAACACTCAAAAATCTAAAATAAAAAAAGCCTCCTCTAATGAGGAGGCTGTCTCAAATCTACTTTTTCAATCAAATTACTTTACGGAAATTTCTTTCGGAAGTACTTTCACTTCTTCTTTTTTGGGAAGAGTGAGGCGTAACAGTCCATCTTCATATTTAGCGTTAATGTCGTCGGGATTTATTTTTTCATCAAGGGTAAAAGACCTTTTGAAAGATTTTGTTACGAATTCCTTTTTAATAAATTTTTTGGCTTCTTCTTCCTGTTCTTCTTTCTTTTCAAAAGAAACAGTTAGGATATTTTTATCAATCGTAATTTTGAAATCTTCTTTTTTTCTGCCGGGCGCATTAAATTCGAGTTCGTAAGCATCGTTGGTTTCTTCGATATTTACTGCAGGATAATTCATGCTATAATTTGTTACCGGAAGATCATTTAATAAATTGTCAAGAAAACTATCTAATGTTTTCAATGTTGGCTGATTAAATTTTAATGTAGTCATAAAGATTATTTTTAAATGTTTTTAAAATTATTTTACAATGTGTGATCAAAATAAATACCAATGCCAATAATCGGAAATAATGCAGTTTTTTTAAGACAAAATGTCCAGTCTGATTTTTTTTAGCGACAAAATTTCTGAATGCTTTATGAAAATCAATGTTCAAATAAACATTTAAGTACTGTAAATTTGCATTCTAAAAATTTAAATACTTAAAGATATGTATCCGGAAGAAATAGTAATTCCCATGAAGGGAGAATTAACTGAAAATGGATTTGCTGATTTGGTAACAGGAGCAGAAGTTGAAAGCGCTTTGAACCAGTCAGGAACTACTTTAGTGGTAATCAATTCTGTATGCGGCTGTTCAGCAGGCAGTGCGCGTCCAGGCGTTTTACTTGCAGTGGAATCAAGTGATAAAAAACCAGATCATCTTGCTACCAGCTTTGCAGGTTTTGATTATGATGCAGTGAATAAAATTCGTGAGCACCTATTGCCTTATCCTCCTTCATCGCCTTCAATAGCATTGTTCAAAGATGGCAAGTTGGTTCATTTCCTTGAAAGACACAATATAGAAGGAACTTCAGCTGAAATGATCTCAAATAATTTATCAGCAGCTTTTGAAGCTTATTGCTAAAATAATTTTTGAATAAACCTTCCTTAAAAGCTGTTTAAAAATAGTTTTCAGTATTTCGTTCGATTGCAAAAGTGGCCGGTGGGACACCGGCCACAGCGCTGCGCCGCGGTTGGTGTCCCCACCAACCGCTGTATGGGGAAACAAAATTCTATTTTTAAACAGCTTCTTAAAAAAAAGGTTTTTATTTTTTAAAAAAATACCTTGTGTAAAAAAGTTCAGGAAATTTTTTCCAAAGCTAAAAGATTACCATGTATCCCAATTTATATTATGTACTTAACGACTGGTTTGGATGGAAAATTAATGCATTCAAAATCTTCTACAGTTTTGGTATTTTTGTTGCGCTTGGATTTATAATATCTGCTTATTTTCTTACACGCGAACTGAAGCGAAAAGAAAAACAAGGACTTTTATTACCCCGTGAAGAAACTATCACTACAGGAAAACCTGCGTCTTTCCTTGAATTGTTCATTAATGGTTTGGTAGGTTTTATTTTCGGTTATAAACTGATCGGTGCTTTTTTGGCAAGCCGGCATAATGGGATTGATCTCCAGGGTTACATTTTTTCTTATGAGGGAAGTTGGATTGGAGGAATCCTGGTTGCTGCAGCACTTATTTATTTAAAATACAGGGAAAGAAATAAACAAAAACTTGCTAAGCCGGAAAATAGAATAATCAGAATATGGCCTCACGACAGGGTAGGAGATATTGTGATCTTCGCGCTGGTGTTTGGAATTATTGGCGCCAAAATATTTGATAATCTTGAAAACTGGGATAGATTTATTTCTGATCCGATAGGAAATTTAATAGCTCCGAGCGGACTTACTTTTTATGGAGGCCTTATTTTCGCAGCGATTGCCATTTTAATATACGCCCGAAAAAAAGGTATCGGACTTCTTTATTTGGTAGATGCTGCAGCTCCTGCCTTAATGATCGCTTACGCCATAGGACGCATGGGTTGCCAAACCGCAGGCGACGGAGATTGGGGAATCTTTAACAGCGCCTATATCAGTGATGTTCCCGGCCATGTAGTGCCTGCTACTCCTGACCAATTTCAAAAAAAACTGCAGGAGTATTCGACTTATTTCTTAAACGGAACCGTAATGGATGCTCCGGGAGTTTCTACAATGGTTACTGATCGTCATGAAACCTCTCTTGATAAAGTTCCTCATAAAAGTTTTAGAGGTCCCTCATTTTTGCCTACATGGATGTTTGCCTTTACTTATCCGCATAATGTGAATGAAGATGGCATTTTATTACCCAACTGTGAAGGGAAATATTGCAGGGCTTTGCCTCAGCCTGTTTTCCCTACGCCATTTTATGAAATAACTGCGTGTTTGTTACTCTTTCTTTTTTTATGGTCAATAAGAAAAAAAATTACAGCGCCGGGAGTAATGTTTTGCATTTATTTGATCCTAAATGGCATTGAAAGGTTTTTGATAGAAACCATCCGCGTAAATACTACTTATTCTATTTTTGGTTTGCATCCTACACAAGCAGAATTAATTTCTGCAGCATTGGTAATAACTGGAACTATTGGAATTTTTTATTTTAAAAGAAAAGCGGCGAATACCGGGATTGCCAAATTGTAATATGAAGGCCTGAGTAAACCAACTTTTATCACGGATTCCTGTTTTTTTTAAAATCACTATTTTTTAAAATTTTTTCTTTGGAAAATGAATGAGCAAAAATTTATTTTAAATTGTAAGCTCTTTCATTTTCTTTTTTTGAATTATAATCTCTCTTTTTATATTTGAAAATTAAAACAGAAATAAAATCAGGAACCAATATAAATGGATAGGAACAGGAGTGCTGTTTGCCTTCCTGTGGGCATCAGCTTCTACAGCTACTAAGATCGCTCTTGATGTTTCCCAACCTTTAGTTATCGCCCAGGTAAGATTTGCTGTAGCCGGTTTTATAATGCTGATTTTTGCACACCTTTTACGGAAAGAGAATTTACCAACCGGCCACGAATGGAAACAGATTGCTATTTATGGTTTGCTCAATATTACCATTTACCTCGGTTGTTATGTGATTGCCATGCAACATGTAACTGCCGGTGTGGGCGCTTTGGCAATAGCTACCAATCCATTATTTATTAGCTTTTCGTCCCTGTTTTTTTTAAAGAAAAAATTGAAAAAGGAAATAATTGTTGCTTTACTGTTAGGTACAACCGGAGTAGTCATTGCTTCGTGGCCTTTACTTAAAAATGCTTCAATCACTATTAGTGGGTTAGTTTTATTACTGTTCAGTATGTTGTCTTATTCTTTTGGAGCAATTTATTTCGCTGCAAAAAAATGGAACAGCCTGAGCATATTGACCATTAATGGATGGCAAACCACTATTGGTGGAATTTTATTATTGCCATTTACGCTTATTGAATATCATGAAAATAATAACCATTTCAGTTTTAAATTTTGGGGTGGCACTTTGTGGCTTGCTGTTTTCGTTTCTATTTTTGCAATCCAACTCTGGCTATGGCTATTGAAAAAGAATGCTGTGAAAGCAGGGCTGTGGCTATTTCTATGTCCCGTATTTGGGTTTGCTATCGCTGCAATAATATTAAACGATGTGATAAGTCTTTACACAATTTCAGGAATTGTTTTAGTGATGATCGGATTATTTTTATCCCAAAGAGAGTCGAAGCACGGAGAGTAAATTAGTTGAATGGTTAATGAGAGATTACGCTTATTTCCTGCCCGAAAGACACAGTCAGGCGGGGGTTGTTTTACTGTCTTTGGTAGAATAAATATCATCGGATAAAAAGATAGACCGAATGATTTATGCATCCAACTTTTCGCAATATTTATTCCCTTCCCAGGTCAGACTAAAAGAACGAAAGTGTTTATGACATGGCAACCCCTTACTTATTCCTTATTTTTTATTTTTTATTTGTTCATCTACTTCTCTTCCATCTCCACTATTCCCGCCTTATTTTCAGTAATACCTGTTTCAATAATCTGGCGGGTATTGTTGTAGAAAAATTTTGCTGTAGGATCATTGGGGTCTATTTGAATTACTTTTTTAAATGCATCATTTGCATTGTTAAATAATTTGCTCTTATAAAATGAAACCCCGTCATTAAAAATAGTAAGAGTCTCTAATTTTTTTTGCAATTTCATTTCGTCATCGCTGCTAAAACATTCATGAATATTAATGGATGAAAGTTTACCTTTTAATTGTACCAGGCCCAGGTTGCGTAAATGAAAATCTTTTTTACTAGCTATTTGTTTCAGGCTTGCATCGCTCAATAAAATGGAGGCTTTGTAATGCTTGGTAAGACTTTCCACGCGCGAAGCCGTATTCACTGTGTCAGAAATGGTGCATGCATCCATACGGTCATGATCGCCGGTGATGCCCATGATGAGCGGGCCTGTGTGCATTCCTACACCAATTTGAATATCCGGTTTATTTTTTTCTTGTCTTAATTTATTAAAATCCTGAACTTCTTTCTGAATATCTATTGCTGCATTCAAAGCATCAGTGGCATTTCCCGGAAAAATAGCCATAATGGAATCGCCAAGATACTGGTTAATAAATCCATTATGCTTACGAATTACAGGCCCCATCTTTGCATTGAATAAACAAATGAAACCGAAAGTTTCCTCTGGGGTCATTTGTTCGGAAAGGCTTGTGTAATTACGAATGTCTGTAAAGAGAACCGTTACAACTTTTTCTACCTGGTCTCCTAATTTCACGTCAGTTATCAGTTCATGTCCCAATGATTTCAAAAATTGGTAAGGAACAAATTTATCAGTTGCATCAAATATCCTGCGCATGGCAGCTTCTCTTTCTTCAGCTTCGCGGATGCTTTTTTCATATAGCAAAGAACTTTCAATGGCCGATGAAGACTGCAATGCAAGAGTGGTAAGCAATTTTAATGAATTAGCAGTATATGCATCCGTTTCATTGCAGCCAAGAATAATAGCCCCCATGATCCGGTGTTTTACTTTTAAAGCAGAATAGATAACTGATTTTATTTCAGGCAAAATAATCCCTGCATTTTGTAGAGCAGTGACATCACTTACGATCTCTGATTGACCGCTTAAAATGATGTCGAGCAACATTGATAATTTGCTATTAATAATTTCTTTATCAAAAAAGAACTCGTCAGTAAATGCTTCTACTTCCAGGCATTTTTTAGCTTCATCCCACAAAACAATTACACCACTATCGGATTTAATTACATGACTGGCTTCGTCCAAAGTAATTTCTGAAATAGCCTTCGCGCCTATAGTTTGAGCCAGCTTATCAGAAAAATTAAAGATCAGGTTGATTTCCTGGTAAAGGTTTAAAACTTCACTGCCTAATTTTTTACGTTCCGATTCTTTGTTGAGAATATGCATTAAAAGTTCTGCGATAAAAGCTGATTTCTCATTTCCTTTTACAAAACCTATTGTTTCGTTTTCAAAGAAAACAGGAAATTGAAATGGTAGAGACGGGTTGCAGCCCGTCTCTACATTTGATAAAAGAATTTTGCCATAATTATCTTCAATGGAAAAGTCGGCCCTTAACTGTGTGGCTAAAGAATTTATAATATGAATATTATCATTGTCTTTACTTAAAATATTTTTCAAGCTTAATTTAGCCATTATATTTCTCGCATTTTATCGGTCTGAATTAAATTTATAAACCCAGGATTTCTTTTGCTTTTTCCAGGATCACTTCCGGGTCAAAGGGTTTGGTCATATAAAGATCAGCGCCCACTTCCTGTCCTTTCTGCCGGTCAAGTTCCTGGCCTTTGGCAGTGAGCAATACAATAAAAACATTCTCCAGTTTTAATTCTTTTTTTACTTTGCGGCATACTTCCATCCCATTCATTTTTGGCATCATCACATCCAGAAAAACTAATTGCGGTTTTTCTGCCTGGATAATTTCTAAAGCTTCTTCTCCATTTTGTGCTGAAAAAAAGTTTACACCTTCATCTTCCAGGTCTTCCAGCGTTTGTTCAAGCAGCATACGAATGTGTGCCTCGTCATCTACAATTAAAAGTTTTTGATCCATTAGTTTTTGTTTTTTGGTGTCAGGTATCAGGTGTGAGCGTTCAACAATGAGCTATGAGCAATCAGCACTTTGCAGTCAGCCTTCCTAAATCCGTTTTACCATTTTTATATTTTATTGAATAATTAAAAAATAAGAATCTACATTATTTCCTGCCCGAAAGACACAGGGATTTGTTTACTGTATTTTCACATTGCTAATTTTCAAATTCTGTTATTTATCAATTACTTTTTGAAAATTGAAATCATAATTATTTGTTTGTTTACTGCATTTTCAAATTAGCTAATTGGCACATTACCACATCAGCTAATTAATTATTGATAAATAAAGAACAATACATTTTCCAATCCTTTTTCAAAACGTAATGTTTTTACTATTTCCTGGTTGCCCGATAGCAAAGAATTTAAAATAATAATATCCGGTTTTGTGTCTATTGCATTTTTTACCAATTCCTTTCCATCCGATTCTACCACCGTGTAGCCTTTGGTTTGCAATACATCCGTTAATGAGCGTACCGCTTCACTGTCTTCATCTACCACCATTACTTTTTTCTTTGATTTTCCTTGTTCCAATAAATTACCTACTTCTGTAAATAATTGCGCAGTATCAATTGGCTTGGTTAAATATCGGTCCACGCCAATTCTGAATCCTCTTGCTTTGTCCTGAACAATAGATAAAATGATGATAGGAATATCCATTGTTTGCGGGTCATTTTTCAAAATGGCAGCCACGTCAAAACCATTCATTTCAGGCATCATCACATCCAGGATGATAAGATCCGGGCGATGTTTTCTGATACTTTCCAATGCTGCTTTCCCATTCGGCGCCTGCTCAATTAAATATCCGGCTTCACCTAATTCCTGTTCCAATAAGGATCTTATGGAATCATCATCATCTACCACAAGAATAGTGGCATTTTTCCCATCCATTTTTAACTGAGAAAAAACCATTTGTTCTTTCAACTGCTTTACCAGTTCATTAAGATGAATAGGTTTTTCTTTTCTGCTTATTTTTTCTGCTGAAGAGACAAAAGGAAGAGCAAAAGAAAAAGTACTCCCTTTACCCACTTTACTTTCCACCCAAATTCGACCGCCATGATGTTCAACAATTTCTTTACATATAGGCAATCCTAATCCGGTACCTTTTGGTTTGTCGGTAAGGGTATCCCCACCCACTTGTTTAAATTGCTCAAATACCGCTTCATAATCTTCCGGCGCTATTCCAATTCCAGTATCGGAAACGCTAACAATTACTTCATTATCCTTTTGTCCTACTTCGCAAGTAACTTTTCCATCATTGGTAAATTTAACGGCGTTAGAAAAAAGATTGATGACCACCTGGATCAGTTTATCTGTATCGCCTGTGATTACGGGAACATCATTATCAATTTTTTTGACAAGTTTGATACCCTTCTGTTCAAAAAGTGAAGTCGTCGCAGCTATCGCTCTTTCTACCACTTCCGGCAATGAAACGTCTTCTTTATTCCATTCCATTTTTCCGGCTTCTATTTTTGCCAAATCAAGAACGTCATTTATTAAATGAGTTAATCTTTCACCTTCAGAAATTACAACTTGTAAATTTTCATTGATCTGGTTAACTGTTTTTTCTGTTTTATTATCACTTTGATCAAGTATCGGAAATATTTTATCGTTAAGACGCTTATTAATTATTTTGGCAAAGCCTAAAACAGAAGTCAGCGGAGTCCTTAATTCGTGGCTTACAGTGGATAGAAATGCGCTTTTTGCTTCGTTCGCTTTTTCTGCAGTCTTAGTAGCTTTTTCTGCTTCCATCTTTGCCTGTTCTACATCTTCAAAAAGCTGGGCATTGCGCAGGGCGACGCCAACAGAAGAAGCAATCGTTGTCAAAAGACGCTGGTCATTTTCATTAAAACGATTTTCATGCTCAGTACTTTGTACGCTCAATACTCCGACATATTCATCACCATCCGGAATAGGAACTCCAAGGTAAGATGAAGCAGAAAGTCCGACCCGCTTCACGCCCAGTTGTTCTCTTAGTTCATCTACATTTTTATTGATAAGAAGAGGTTCGCCATTAAGTATTATTTTTGAAGTAAGCCCTTCGCCCAACTTCATAGACGGCATTTCATCTCCAAATTGGTAAGGGAAATGAATGACTTTTGTTTTTTTGTTTAACAATGCGAGATAAACAATATTTGCCTTGAAAAGATCGCGCAACTGATCGCCAACAAACTGGATCAGTTCATTCGGATTTAATTGTGAGGCCAGAGCTTTGCTTATATTATTAACCGTAGTGAGTTCTGAAGCTCTTTGCTTTGCATCAGCCAATAAGTGTGTGGTTTCGTCAAACAAACGGGCATTTTCCAAAGCGACACTCATGCTGTTTGTTAGCGTAGTTAATAAACGCAAATCAGAATCAGTAAAAGCATTTTCCCTATCCACATTTTGCAGACTAACAGATCCTTTCACTACATCCCCAACTATCATTGGAACAAAAATTACAGATTTTGGCGCTTCCCCTATTGAAAAGTTTAGGCCACCGTGTTCCTTTGCCGTTTCTAAGAAATTTTCATTAATCAGAAGCGGCTTTTGAGAAGTGATCAGTTTTTTATTTACCCAATTAATTGGCCGCGGTTCGCTATAAAGCCGTACTCCTTTTTCGATAGCATACTGCCAATTTTCTAATTCTTTTGAATGGTCAAAAGTTCTGATAACTAATGTTTGAGTATCAGGGAATAAATCGCACAAACGTTTCCCGACTAACTCATAAATAGCGCTTATATTCATTTCTCTCACCAATCCTTCCTGCACGCTGTTGATAACTCCTAATTCAGCAGTCCTTTGTTCAGTTTCTTTCAGAAGTCTAGTGGTTTCATCAAAGAGGCGCGCATTTTCCAGCGCTACGCTCATGGCAGAAACTACCGTTTGAAGAAGTCGAACTTCTGAATCGCTAAAAGCGTTTTCTTTTTCATAATTACTGATACTTACCATACCCAGTGCTTTATTACCAACAATAATAGGAACAGCCATAAAAGATTTTTCCATCTGGGTGCCTGGAAGCGTAACAGATCCAAGTTCCTTCATCTGCTCTTCTAATTTTTCATTTATAATTAGCGTTTGCCGGGTTTCATAAACATGTTTTGACATTCCCCGCAAAAGGCTCGGGGCAACTTTGATTATTGAACCATGATCGCGCATGTATGGATAAAACACCTGGTTGGTTTCAGGAGAAAATAAACGAATATCAATATCAAGCGTATGCATTACATCACTTAGTTTATTGCCCACCAATTCGTAAATGGTCTGCATATTTAATTCCTTCGCTAATCCTTCCTGCACGCTGTTGATCACAGAAAGCTCTGCAGTGCGCTGTTCAGTTTCTTTTAAAAGCCTGTTGGTTTCATCAAACAAACGTGCGTTTTCCAATGCCACACTCATACTGTTAGAGAGTGTTTCCAAGAGTCTTATGTCCGATTCGCTAAAAGCATTTTCCCTGTCAACATTTTGCAAACTAACATATCTTTTTACATTATTATTGATGATAAGTGGTACAAATACCCCCGATTGAATTGGTTTGGTATCGCCTATGCTTGTGTTTCCAAACCATTCAAATGCTTCGCCTTTACTATGTATTACTATCTTCTGTTTTGATTCAATAAGTTGTTGTCTCAATTTATCAATTGGTCGGTAGCTATTCGGATAATAACGTTTGCCATTTTCAATAACATAATTAAAATATTCAGTTTTATTCTCAATATCAAAACTGCCAATAATAGCAACCTGTGCATCAAAAACGTCGCGGATCTTATTTCCGACCAGGTCATAAATACCTTGCATATTCATCTCTCTTACCAATCCCTCCTGAACACTATTGATAACACCAAGTTCTGCAGTCCTTTGCTCTGTTTCTTTTAATAATCTTGTTGTTTCATCGAATAATCTTGCATTTTCAAGAGCAACACTCATGCTATTGGAAAGAGTTTGAAGAAGTCGCATATCTGAGTCACTGAACGCATTTTCATGATCAAGATTTTGGAGTGAGATAATGCCTTTTACTTCGCGGCCAACTATCATTGGTACGAACAATACTGATTTCGGAGCTTCGCCCCAAACAACCAACGGGTTTCCATATTGTTCTGAGGCTTTTTTGTAATCCTTGTTAATCAAAAGTGGTTGACCAGTTTCAACTACATGTTTGCGAAAACCTATAAGGTCCCTCGGCTCTTCCGGGAATCGTGTACCTCTTTCAATCACATATCGTGGATAAATAAGATTGTCGTCAGAATTGTATGTAACTATGTCCACAACCTGCGCATCAAAAATGCTTTGAATTTTGTCACCTACCAAATCGTAAATTGCATGCATATCCAGTTTGGATGAAAGTCCTTCCTGAACACTATTGATAATTGCCAATTCTGCATTGCGCTGCTCCGTTTCTTTTAATAATTGATTCGTTTGGTCAAATAGTTGGGCGCTTTTTAAAGCCACTGTCATACTATTGGCAAGTGTTTTAAGAAGATTTACATCTGATTCAGAAAATGCGTTTTCCTGATCCATATTTTGTAAAGAGATGAGGCCGGTAACATTTTCGTTTTCAATCATAGGAACAAAAACTATAGATTTGGCCATTTCGCCTGACAGAGCTACGCTTCCATATTTCTCAGATTCTTCTTTTACATTTTTGTTCAACAAAATGGCTTCACGGCTTTCAATTAAACGCTTACTAAAACCGAGGGGTTCATAAGGTTTCCATAAAGTCCTGTCTCCTTTTTCAAAAGAATATTTCTCAATTATAAGATTTGAGATGGGATCATAATTTGCAATTACAATGGTTTGCGCTTTAAATATTTCGCGGATCTTTTCTCCCACTAATTCATAAATTTTATTCATGTCCAATTGAGCTACCAAACCTTGCTGCACACTGTTGATTACAGCCAATTCTTTTACCTTATTGCTAAGTTGGGCTGTTCTTTCTTCAATGGTTTTTTCGAGTTCGCGATGTTTTTCTTCAAGATGCCTTGTTCGCCGTTTTATAAACAAATAGATAATTAGAATACCAATTAAAGCATATATCAAATAAGCCCACCATGTTTTATACCAGGGCGCCAGTATTGTAAATGAATAGACCGCTTCTTCACTTATTTTATGATACAGGTTTTTTGCCCTTACATGAAATGTATATTTCCCCGGAGAAAGATTGGTATATTCTTTATAAGTATTTTTCCCCCAACTACTCCAGTTTTTTTCAAAACCTTCAAGCCAGGTCTGGTATTGGGTTTTATCTTCCTGTTCATAAAATGGAGCGGCATATTCAAAGCGTAATGAATTTTGATTGAATTTAATTTCCGGAGATTTATTTCCTGCAACTTCATCCGTATTCATCCTTTGTTTATCTGCTGTGATATCCCTGATCAACGTTTTATAAGGTTGGTCAACATCCGTTTTTAAATTTTGGTCATATCGTATTAGCCCGTCAGTAGTTAGAAACCAAACAATACCATCTTTATCAGGATACAAATCAAACGGGCGTCGGTCAAGTAAAGGCAAAAGAGAAGTAGAATCTAACTGATAACCACCGCCAGTTTTTGGAGTGGCAATAAAAAAATGAGTACTGTCCCTATCTATTCCTGTTGCCAGCCATATTTTTCCGGTACTGTCTTCCCTGCCGGTGAAATTGTGAAGATGATCAAAGGTTGCTTCTTCAAAGCGGTTTTTTTCTTTATTGTAAACATCAGTAGAAGAATCAGAGGTAAAATAAATAGTATGATTAAGAGTGAATGTATTTCCATACAATCTTTTATGGCTTAACTTTTTACCAAAATTTTCGATTTGTGTTTTTGGGATATCAGGATTTCCATTTGGGTCAATTGAAAGTGTAATAAGATAAGGAGCTCCATTCAGGTTGGTAGCCCACATCCTGCCATCTTCCCTCTCTGCAAAAAATCTTATTTCATCTTTGATCCCCGGCAAATATCCCAAGTAGCGCCAGCCTGTGGGCTTTGCAGAATCGCGTGTAAATAAGACAATGCCAAAAGAGGTACCTGCATAAAGCAGGTTTGGATATTTTTTTGAAAGGGCTAAAGCATCTACTTTTAAATTATCACTTGTAGATGCCTGGACTAGCATCACCTTACCCCCTTTTATCATATATAGTCCATCGTTAGTTACGAGTAATGTATTCCCATCTACTAACAGTTTAAAGATCTGGTTGCGGGGGATTTGATCAACCAACTCAAATTTGGAAGTAGCGCGGTTAAATTGTAACAAACCATTGTTAGTACCTAAATACAGAGCACCGTCAGGGAGCCTGGCAAATGATATGGGCGCTGCACTAATGCCACTTTGAGCATTAAAAATAGTAAAAGGGGAATTCAAATTTATTTTTGAAATACCATTATCCAATCCCAACCACAGATCCCCTTTGGCATCAGGATAAATAGCAGTAATAACATTGCTTGGTAAGCCAGCGTTGCTCATATTGATTACCTGTAGCATTTTCCCCTGGGGATTCAATATTACCAAACCATAACCCATCAACGACAATGCATAATTTCCGTTAAATTGAATGCCTTTGTAAGGAATGAATTTTTTTAAAAGGGTGTCTATATCTGTCTTAAAAGGCCTGAAATTTTTTCCGTCAAAAATATACATGCCATGTGTAAAAGTGCCAGTGATGTATTCTTTTGGAAGGTTGGTATTTTTTTGTGTAGAATCTTCTGTATAAGGCAACATCACCTGCATGCGGTCTGCGCCTAAAAATTCGCTGCCCGGAATAAGTGATAGTGAATCATTTACCATTTTTAAAAGGCCAACAAGTTGCTCATGAACGTATAAAACATGATCAAGGTAAAAGCTGTACATAAAGTGAGTAGAAGGTTCCCAGGTTTTTACGGCCCATAAGGTACTATCGCCGGAGCGGATTTTTGTTAACCGAAAAAGCCTTTCTCTCGATTGAAAATAAATCCCATTATCAGTGATTTGTATAGACCATACGTCGCCAAAGTTGCGTTTACCTTTTGGCACATATTGCAAAAGAGAATGTTCGGCAGTTTGGCCCAGGCTATCTTTATCGAGGTAACCAAAATCACCTGTACCGCCATAGTATATAGTCCCATTCTCATCCTTCGCAGTGCATCTCGCAATAACTGAAGAAGCCGGTGCTGTAATTTTTTTCCAATTCACACCGTCGTACTGCATCAAAATGGAATTTGTATTGCTTTCCCCAAAATACATCATGCCGTCATTGTCCTGTATTACACTCCAGTTAGCCGGGCTGCCATCATACATTTTAGGAGTATAATTGGTAATAAATGGCAAACCTTTTTCAGTATTTGTCTGCGCATTTGCAGAAGTCAGTAAAGAAACAAATAATGAGAATAATATACTTTTGATCAAAAGTTTATTGTTAAATGAAATAACAGGCCTGTTCATAAATTTTTATTGAACGGTTTATAAAATTTGGGTGTTCACTTTTAATTAGCAGAAAATTTTCAATAGGATATGATGTAAGAATATAAGAATACCAAAAGCAAATCTATTTGTAAATATAATATAATCTATAAATTAAGCTGAGAAGATTTTAAATAAAAAAAACTTCTGCAGTACAAGTGCAGAAGCTTTTCACAATTTTATCCTGGGGTATAAGTTATCTTCAGGAAAAAATTAGTTTGCCTTTTACAACTTTGCTTTCATGGGGGTAATTATTTTATCTATTGGTATAGGATAAGAAAAATTAGAAGTTGACTGATATCGGATTATTGGTTTTTCCTGGATTAAAGGAACATTATTTTTTCAAGGGATTTGGATTGGTGATCAATGTTTGTTGAACATCAATCAACTTCTGGAACAAAGATATGTCCATGAGATACGCAAGACAAGCGCGGAATTGCGTAATTTTTCTGTTAAGATAATTACCAGGCTAATAGTAAATAGACTAAATATATTAATAGTATAGTTACGGGTTATTGAATCGTATAAATCCGATTTTTAGGCAAGCGATCGGTACGCCGGCGTCAGACCGCGGTATATAAATTTCTATTGATAAACTCCAGTCTTACCTTTGGTTGCGACATGTGGCTTCTTAGTATTCTATCTTGCCAAATTCTAAACCTTTGAAAGAATCCCTACTTTTGTTCGTAAAAATTAAAAAATCCGGATTCAGTGCGAACTCCGTTTTTTATTGGAAGTATCAAAAATAATTCGCCTAATCAAAATAATATGAAAACAATCATCTCGGTAAAAGACCTCAAGAAAAATTATGGCAAATTTGAAGCTGTAAAAGGCATTTCGTTTGATGTATATGAAGGTGAAATATTTGGATTGCTTGGCCCCAATGGCGCAGGAAAATCAACGACTCTCGAAATAATAGAAACACTTCGCGATAAAACTTCCGGAAAGATAATGGTTGATGGTTTTGACCTTGACCACGATGCTGGGCAGATAAAGAAAATTATTGGCGTTCAATTACAAACTTCCGGTTTTTATCCGGGGTTGAATTTGCTTGAATTGATTGATCTTTTTTGTGGTTTATATAATTCCAAAACGGAACCTAAGAAATTGCTTGAAATGGTAAACCTCAACGACAAGGCAAAAAATAAATATAAGGAAATGAGTGGTGGTCAAAAACAAAGGTTTTCCATTGCGACTACTTTGATCAATAAACCCAAAATTATTTTTTTAGATGAACCTACAACCGGCCTTGACCCACAGGCCAGGCGAAATTTGTGGGAGTTAATTCAGCGGATAAGAAAGGAAGGTACTACAGTAATTATTACTACCCATTACATGGATGAGGCAGAATACCTGTGCGATCGGGTAGCCATTATGGATGAAGGAAAGATTATTGCATTACAATCCCCTGATATATTAATTGATGAACTGGTGGCTTCGGGATTTGAAAGACCTAAAGAAACCAAGTCCGCTAATCTCGAAGACGTTTTTATTAACTTAACTGGAAAAGATTTCAGGGAAGATTAAGCTATATTTGCGCGAATTTTTAAAAATTAATCCAACAAATTAAATTGAATGAAAGCTATTTTTCTCGCATTATTGTTACCGGTTACCGTATCATATGCTCAAACAAAAAAATCTGTTGCAAAACACAATCACATTGCGGTAAAACCTAAGACAGCGATGTCTTCTACCGATAGTCTCAGTTATTCAATTGGGGTACAGGTTGCAGAATATTACAAAACCCAGGGCGTAGAAAAAGTAAATACGGAATATATTAAAAAGGCATTTCTTGATGTATATAACAATAAAACATTAACCATCTCAGAAGACGCATGTAACATGAACATACAAACTAAACTACAGGAATTTTTAGAAAAAAAAATAAGTGCTTCAAAAGAAGAAGGTGTTAAATTTTTGGAAGAAAATGGGAAACGCCCGGGAGTAATCACACTGCCAAGCGGATTGCAATACGAAATTATAACCAAAGGAACAGGTTCTATACCAACTGCAAAAGATACAGTATCTGTTAACTATGCAGGCACATTAATTGATGGAAAAGAATTTGATAACTCTTATAAAAGAGGCGAACCTATTTCCATCGCTGTTACAACGGTTATCCCCGGATGGACAGAGGCATTAGAGTTGATGCCCGTGGGGAGCAAATGGAAATTGTATGTTCCTTCAGATTTAGGGTATGGAGATAGAGGCGCGGGAAGTGTTATTCCCGGTGGTTCTGCACTTGTATTCGTAATAGAATTATTAGGTATTGTAAATAAATAGAATTTTTTATGGAAGAAGAGAAAGACCTTCGCTATCCCATAGGAAAAGAGAATGAACAGGATGAATATGCAATTGAGTTTAATAAGAAACTTAAAGCATCTCTGATAGATGAAATACGGATGCTCCCTTCTTCTTTGGAATATGCAATACAGAACCTGGATAAAGTGCAACTGGAAACGTCTTATCGCCCTGGTGGATGGACGGTTCAACAATTAGTACATCACATTGCAGATAGTCACGTCAATGCCTATACGCGTTTTAAACTCGGGCTTACAGAAAATAATCCTTCTATAAAACCTTATGACCAGGATGCATGGGCCAATTTATCAGATACGAAAAAATTGCCTGTAAATATTTCCATTACACTTCTTCATGCCCTGCATGCCCGATGGTGCCAATGTTTGGATGATATGGACGAAATGCAATGGCAGCGCACTATTTTTCATCCTGATAGGAAAACAGAGATCACGTTATGGCAACTTTTAAAATCCTATGCGTGGCATGGAAAGCATCATACTGCACATATTCTGAAATTGAGAGAAAGAATGGGATGGAATTAGAAGGCCTCCCAAACCCTCCAAAGGAGGGCATTAAGAACCATTAATATTTGAAATTAAAAAAATGAAGGAAATTAAAGATTCAACAAACTTACAGACTTCGAAAGTCCTCTCCCCTGAAGGGGATTCAGGGGAGGCTAAATGGAAAATTTTATCTTCTGAATATTTAAGCAGACATCAATATTTTACTGCGCGAAAAGACAAATGTGAAATGCCGGATGGAAAAATTGTTGATGAATATTTTGTAGTAGAATTGCCTGCTACAGCATGCGCAGTAGCAATTACTAAAAAAGGAAAAGTTTTGATGGTAAGGCAATACAGGCATCCGATACAAGAGACTCTTCTTGAAATTCCGGGGGGATTTATTGATGAAAATGAAACGCCTGAACAAGCCATGAAAAGAGAATTGAAAGAAGAAACCGGTTACGAATTTTCTTCAATCATCAAGGTTGGAAAAATAGCTGCCAATCCGGGTGTACTTAATAATTATACTTATCTTTTTTTAGCCGGGGGCGGGATAAAAACAAGTGGGCAAAAATTAGATAAAAATGAAGAACTGGAAGTAGAAAAAATTTCTTTAAAGAAATTAAAAAAACTTTTTCTTGAAAACAAGATCATGCAGGCCACTCATAACAGTTGTGTTTTTTATGCTTTGAAAGAGTTGGGAGAATTGTGATTATTTTTTATTTTAACTTTTTATTTTCTTTAGCGGGAGGTAGAAAATTTTCTTCTGTAACTATTTTTTTCCCTGTTTTATTTTCCAATGCTACCCTGGCATCTTTCGCAATTTTACCGCCTTTTCTTCCGGCAGTTGCATTTTGTGGAAGGCCTTTAGCTTTATCTGTTTCTGCGATTTGCCGTGTTGATAATTCTGCAAGTGCAGTGAAAATTAATTCTGCCTCCGTCATGTGGTCACGAAGGTTTTGAGATTGCAAGCCATTTAAATTTTTATGCCCTTTTACTGTTAAGCCTGTCCATTCCTGGTGAATAATATTAGTGAGAATAGCAAATTCATCTGTCTTTTTCACACCATTTTCTTTCCAGTAATCAGTTAATTTATTCCGTGTTTCCTGGCCAGTCATTCTCTGTTGAATCCACTTCTCGCTTCTTCCCAATTTTTGCCAATTTTCCCTTGCTCTTTCTAAACTTTGTTCAGGGTTTGCAATTTCCTGCATACGTTCATAGCCTACTTTTGCAAGCCACTGTTTGAAAGGCTCGGCCTTTGGTGATGGAATGGATTGGATTAATCGCAAAAGTTGTTCTGTGTCTGCTACATCGGTTAGTCGTAATTTTCCATCTTCGGCTTCCATTTTCAACTGTCCCAATTTATGGGACAGTTCACTGCCTTCCTGAAGTAGTTTCGTTTTTAAAGCGCTCCAATATTTTCTTGGCCGAGGACTTCCAGTCAGAATCTCAATGACATCAATAATAGAAAAATACCATTTTTCCTTTTCTGCGTCCCAGTGAGTACGCACTTGCTTACTTTCAAATAGTTTGATATTGCTCATTGTATTTTTTATTAGAGCAATAAATATACAATAAATTTTAGTAAATACTAAAAAAATTAGTTTTAAGAATAATTAAATTTCTACTTCCGCAATTACAAATATACTTCCACATACTACAATCAGATCTTCTTCATTCGCATTGTAAAGCGCCGCTTTCAAGGCTTTGTTTACATCAGGGAAAGAGTTTCCTTTAAGAAGATATTCTTCTGCTCTCTTCTTTAATTCATCTTCCGGCAATGCCCGTGGATTTTGGGCTTTGGTAAAATAATAATTTGCATTGTGAGGCAATTGTTTCAGTACATCTTCTATTTCTTTATCTTTCACCATGCCAAAAACAATATGCAGCTCTTTGAATTTATTTTTATTTATATGAAGTAAAAGTTGTTTTATTCCATCTTCATTATGTGCTACATCAAGCGCTACTGTTGGCTTTTCGTGAATTACTTCCCATCTTCCATGAAGCCCGGTGAGTTTTTTTACATTAAATAAAGCGATTTTTATTTTCTCTTCTTTTAATAAAAAATGAGTTTTTAATAATTCAATTGCCGCGAGAACGGGAAGAATATTTTTTTGTTGATACAGGCCGTTTAGATCAAGACGATAATTTTTTTTCACTTTTGTTTCTTTAATTAACACTTCTACTTCCAAACTTGTTAGATCATATTTTGATGAAATTATTTCATACTCCTCTTCTGCAAAAATTATTTCAGCATTCATCTCTTTCGCTTTATTTTGAAAAACAATTTTTGTTTCCGGAATACTTTCTCCGATCACCACAGGAGTGTTTGATTTGATGATTCCTGCTTTTTCGTAAGCTATTTTTGCAAGCGTATCTCCCAGGATATCTTTGTGGTCAAAACTGATATTGGTAATAATTGACAATAAAGGCGTTATTACATTGGTGCTGTCTAACCTGCCGCCAAGGCCTGTTTCAATAATTGCGACATCCACTTTTTGTTTGGCAAAATAATCCAGTGCCATCACAAATGTCAGCTCAAAAAAGGAAGGCTTTATTTCTTCAGAAATATCTTTTGTTTTTTCTACAAAATCAATGACAAAAGATGGTGGAATCATTTCTCCATTTAATTTTATTCTTTCCCTGAAATCTTTTAAATGAGGTGAGGTATATAATCCCGTTTTATATTCATTCTCTTGGAATATAGCTGCAAGTATGTGGCTCACAGATCCTTTGCCATTGGTGCCTGCAATGTGAATTGTTTTTATTTTCTTTTGAGGATTGTCTAAGAAATTACAAAGTGCAAGCGTGTTTTTTAAGTCTGCTTTATAAGCTTTTACTCCGCTGTGGCTAAACATGGGAAGCTTATTATAGAGATAGTGTAATGATTCTTCGTATGTCAATGAGGGTTAATTATTGGTTAATTGGTTAATTGGTTGATTGGTTAATTGGTTGATTTGTCGCCGGGATGAAGGTCGTTCAAGCAGGGTTAAAATATTATGCAAGTTAGCTCACGCAGTAAACAAATAAATAGGAAGCATTTTTATTTTTTAATAAAAGAACTTTCTTGATAATTTGATTTTTCAAATTTAAAATCCGGGTTATTTGTCTGTTTAATGTCTGAAGGAATCTTTTCCAAAGGAGTCCTTTGGAGATATGATTTCTATAAACCTATGGAGTAAATAATCGAATTGTGATTACAAGGAGTTTAATTTGAGATTGAAATTTTTATGAACTTAACTCTTAAGCAAAAATATAAAAAGGATCGTCCCACTTTCTATATCACTTTGAGCAGGAGGGAATTTTAGTTCTTTTGCTTTTTCAATCGCAGTATTTCTTAATGATGAATTAGAAGTGGTAGTTCCTCTTGACACTACAGCGCTGATAACTTTTCCTGAGGCGTTTACCTGTATATCCACATACACTTTTGCATTTTCATTAAAGTCGCCCTGCATATTCGGGAAGTGAATAGGCCTGCGCCCCGATAGCCCGCGTACAACGCTTATTCCACTTCTGCCCGCGTCAGAATTTCCATAAGAGTCCGGATTGCCATTGGGACTGCCGGCATCACCATTACCGGGTTTGTATCCCTGGTTTCTATATCCATTATCTTCTGTAGCGCCATTGCCGCCGTTACCTGTACCTCCTTTGTATAAAGGGATTTTTGGTTTTGGAGGAGAAGGGTTGGGGTTTACTATTGGGGAAGGATGAACATTTCTTGAGGCTTTTGTAGTAGCTTCTTTATTTTCTATTTTGGCTGTTTCATTTTTCTTTTCCGATTTTACCACTGGCGCTACTGTTTCATCTTTGCTTTCTTCTGCCTTTATATTTTGTGAGGGCTCTTCATTTACTTTTCGTACAGAGTGATGCGAAGCCACGCTTTGATTATCAGGCGCGCGATCGCCTCTTACTTGCGGCTGTACCTCACCCATTCCTTCCTGCTCATTACCTAGATTTATTTGAATCAGGTCTAATGTGGTAGGGATGGGTGGTACCTGAATAGGCCACGTATAAAAAATGGCAAGCAATAAAAACAATCCGCAAATGATGATGGTGTACATCAAAGCTCTCCTGTTTTTTTCAGCCTCAAATGCATGATTTATTATACTTGCTTCCAAAGAAATTTATTTTTATAAATTCAAATTTAACTAATCATCAAAAAAAATAGTGTTTGTAAATGTTAAAAGACAAAAAACACCCTTATTATTCCTTTATAATTAATCCCTTTTTCCAAAAAGCAAACTGCCAAGGCGCACCATATTACTTCCCTCTTCTATCGCGATTTTATAATCTGCACTCATTCCCATGCTTAAAATGGTGAATGCCTGCCCGAGCGGTAACGGGCGTGGTGAATGGTGAATGCCTGTCTGGACAGTAACAGGCGCGGTGAATGTTGCAGGTTTGTCAAAAAGATATTTTAAAGATTTAAATTCTACTCTTACAATTTCTGTATCATCTGTAAACGATGCCATTCCCATTAAGCCTTTTATCGAAATGTTTTTATAATCCGTGTCATCCTTGGAAAGTAATTTTTCTAATTCATATTTATCCAAACCAAATTTGGTTTCTTCTTTCGCAATATGCACCTGCAAAAGGCAATCAATAATTCGGTTATTTTTTTTTGCCTCCTTATTAATTTCTTTCAGCAATTTTTCGCTGTCCACGCTTTGTACCAGCGATACAAAAGGAGCTATGAGTTTTACTTTATTTGTTTGAAGATGGCCAATAAAATGCCAACAGATATCTTTTGGTAATTTTTCATATTTCTCTACTAATTCCTGTACATAATTTTCTCCAAAATCCCTTTGACCAAGGTTATATAATTCCAGAATTTCTTCAACGGATTTTGTTTTGGAAACAGCAACAAGAGTTACATTTTTTATTTTTAACTCTGCAACTATTTTTTTATAATATTCTGAATTTATACCCATGAATAATAAAATTTAATTCCTGGTTCTTCCTATAATATTTTAATAATAATTAAAATACCTCACAGGTTTTTTGAACCTGTTAGATCTGCAATTACTTCAAAATTCCACGGCCTATCACAATCCGTTGGACCTCACTCGTGCCTTCATATATCTGTGTAATCTTCGCATCACGCATCATTCTTTCTACGTGATATTCTTTTACATAGCCGTACCCACCATGAATTTGTACCGCTTCGGTAGTAGTCCACATGGCGGTTTCGCTTGCATATACTTTTGCCATGGCAGCGCTTTCAGTATAATCTTCCCCTTTGTCTTTTTGCCAGGCGGCACGAAAACAAAGAAGTCTTGCTGCATTAATTCTTGTAGCCATATCGGCAAGTTTAAATTGGATGATCTGGTGATTTTTTATTTCTGTACCAAAAGCTTTTCTTTCTTTTGAATAGGCAATGGCTCTTTCCATGGCACCTGAAGCAAGTCCCAGGGCCTGTGATGCAATACCTATTCTTCCTCCCGATAAAGTTTTCATGGCAAATTTGAAACCAAAGCCATCTTCACCGATACGGTTTTCTTTAGGCACTTTCACATCTGTAAATGAAATACTGTGGGTATCGCTGCCACGTATTCCCAGTTTATTTTCTTTGGCACCAACTGTTACTCCCGGCCAATTTTTTTCTACAATAAATGTATTGATACCACGGCTTCCTTTTTCAGGATGTGTCTGTGCCATCACGAGATAAACGGAAGCAGTATTGCCATTCGTAATCCAGTTTTTTACTCCGTTAAGTACGTAATGGTCCTCTTTTTCTTCGGCAGTAGTTCTTTGCGAAGTAGCGTCGCTTCCAGCTTCGGGCTCACTTAACAGAAAAGCTCCAATATATAATTTACCATCTTTTTTCCCTTGTGCCAATGGAGTTAAATATTTATTCTTTTGTTCTTCTGTGCCAAAAGCTTCAATTCCATAGCATACCAAACTATTATTCACACTCATGCACACGCTTGTGCTTGCATCCACTTTACTTATTTCTTCCATAGCCAGCACATAACTGATTGCATCCAATCCGGCACCCCCATATTTAGGGCTTATCATCATTCCCAAAAATCCCAGGTCGGCTAATTTCATTACCTGGTCGTAGGGAAATTTTTGATATTCATCACGCTCTATCACCCCGGGTAAACATTCATTATTGGCAAAGTCACGTGCGGCCTGTCGTATCATTAATTGCTCTTCGGTTAACTTGAATTCCATTAACTATTTTTTAAGTGTTGCAAAAGTAAGTTAATTCGATAAGGTGGTAATTTGTCCGTTGGCTAATGAACTAATATGGGGCATTCATAATAATTGATATTATTAAAAGCAATTTTCATTAAAATTGAAAACAGGAATTTGTGTTATTCCTGCCCGAATGATGGTCAGGCGGGTGTTTGCTTACTGTAAGACCTCATTCCAATCGCGCCCGATTCCATCTTTTTCCTCTGACCTATTTTTCCGTACGGAGCTGCAATCAAAGTTTTACGTAAGCCCTTGAATAATTAAAAAGATTTTTAGTAATTTTAAGTAAATAAAAAATATGGACAATCCTGAAATTAAAAAACAACTTCATAATTATATTGATATGATTGAGGATGAATCTCAGCTCCAAATGTTGAATGATGCTGCCGAAGTTTATGCGACAAACCCCCAAAAAGATATACTTGATATATTGACATCTGACCAGTTGAAAAAACCAGCGCAAGCTATTAAGCAAGTTGATGAAGGAAAAGTAGTTCCTCATGAAGATGTTATAAAAATTTACAGGCAATGGCTTACAAAATAAATTGGTCAGAAATTGCCTTGGAAGATTATAATGGAATAATTACTTACCTCATAACTAATTGGTAATTTAATATAGCCACAGATTTTGAAGATGCTGTAAATAAAAAATTGGAGAATTTGTCAAAGCGCCATTTGTTGGAATTAAATCTGATAAGAATTCTTCTGTAATTAGTATTTTGTTTACTCCACACAATAGGTTGTATTATAGAATAACTGGACAAATTATTGAATTGCTTACTATTATTGACACAAGGCAAAATCCTAAGCAGAATCCTTTCTAAAATTTATTTCAATATAGTTTTTGGTAAAATCAAAATGAATTTATTAAAACACGTTCTATAAAAATGGAAATAGGAATTTGAATTATTTGTTTGTTTACTACGATTTTTACATTTTCAAATTAGCACATTGGCATATTAGCTAATTAGCTAATTGACTTACCTTCGCAGCCAAATTTTTTTAAATAAAAGATGCTGTCGGAAGTAAATACGAAACAAATCAACGAAATAAAAAAGCGAAGGACTTTTGCAATTATCTCTCACCCGGATGCAGGAAAAACTACTTTGACAGAAAAGTTTTTACTGTTTGGCGGTGCCATTCAAACTGCGGGCGCGGTAAAAAGTAATAAAATAAAAAAACACGCTACTTCCGATTTTATGGATATAGAAAGACAGCGTGGAATTTCTGTGGCTACATCTGTCATGAGTTTTGAATACAAAAATATTTTGGTGAACCTGCTTGACACGCCCGGCCATAAAGACTTTGCGGAAGATACTTACAGAACCTTGACTGCTGTGGATAGCGTGGTTTTGGTAATAGATTGTGTAAAAGGCGTGGAAGAGCAGACAAGAAGATTGATGGAAGTGTGCCGTATGCGTGATACTCCGGTAATTGTTTTTGTAAATAAATTAGATCGCGATGGAAAAAATCCTTTTGATCTTTTGGATGAAATAGAATCAGAATTAAAGATTCAATTACATCCGCTGAGCTGGCCGATTGGTATGGGAAAAGAATTTAAAGGGGTTTATAATCTCTATGAAAAAAGCCTTCTTTTATTTAATCCTAATCAAAAAACTACGGAAGAAGATTTACCGATAGAAAATATTAATGACAAAATTGTAGAACAAAAATTGGGTGCAAAAGATGCTGCTCAATTAAGAGAACATGTGGAATTATTGGATGGTGTTTATGGAAAATTTGACAACAAGCCTTACCTCGAAGGAAAGATAGCGCCGGTATTTTTCGGGAGCGCCATTAATAATTTTGGAGTAAAAGAATTGTTGGAAACATTTATACAAATAGCGCCATTGCCGCAACACAGAGCAGTAACCACGCGCATTGTAGAGCCAATGGAAAATAAATTCAGTGGATTTATTTTTAAAATTCATGCTAATCTCGATCCGCGTCACCGTGATAGAATTGCTTTTTTAAGAGTATGTGCTGGGAAATTTGAGCGTAATAAATATTTCCATCATGTGCGTCTAAGCAAGAACGTTAGGTTTAGTAATCCCTATACTTTTCTGGCAAGAGATAAAGATATTATTGAGTCTGCTTATCCCGGCGATGTGGTAGGGTTATTTGATACCGGCAATTTTAAAATCGGCGATACGCTTACCGAAGGCGAAGATTTTTATTTTACCGGGATTCCTTCATTTTCTCCTGAAATATTTAAAGAAGTAGTGAATAAAGATCCGATGAAAACCAAGCAACTTGAAAAAGGTTTGTTGCAATTAACGGATGAAGGTGTAGCGCAATTATTTACTCAATTTGGCGGTAATAAAAAAATTATTGGTTGTGTAGGAGAGTTGCAATTTGAAGTAATTCAATATCGTCTTCTGCATGAATATGGCGCATCGGTACAACTCAATTCCCTTCCGTATTACAAAGCATGTTGGATCACTTCAAAAGATCCTAAGAAGCTGGAAGAGTTTATAAAATTCAAATCCGGCAATATCGCTAAAGATAAAGACGGATACCTTGTTTATCTTGCTCAAAGCGAATGGTTTTTAAACACTGAGCGAACAAATAACCCGGATATTGAATTTCATTTTACTAGTGAGATTCATAAGTAGACAGCAAAGTTTTTTTCTTTTTTTTAATAGGAATCCAATAGGGTTTGTAAAACAAAATTGGTATCTTCGATATCATAAATGATCGGATTATGGTTGTTACATTAAATACTATTTTGGAAGAACTTAATGACGTACCGGTTGACAAACTTGGTGAATTACACATTTTTATTAATTCTCTAAAAATCAACACAGAAAAATCAGAAAAGAAAAGAAAAGAAATACTTTCTTTCGCCGGGGCATTTAATGATATGTCTCAAAATGATTATGATGATTTTGTGAAAGAAACAAGAAAGACGCGGACAGAACTTTTTGAACGTGAAATTAAATTATGAAACCTTCTCTTATTGACACGGACATTCTCTCTGAATTTTTTAGAGAAAATGAGAAAGTTGTTGACAATGCAGATAAATATTTACAAGAATATCCTTCTATTAATTTTAGCATTATTACTTATTACGAGATTTTAAATGGCCTGTTATACAAGGATGCAAAAAGGCAGCTTAAAAAATTTAATGCTTTTGTGGAACGCAATACGGTTGTGTCTCTTTCGATGCGAGCGGCAGAGATTGCTGCTGAGATTTATGCCGACCTGCGAAGAAAAAGAGAAACCATTGGACACACTGATTCATTAATAGCAGGAATTGCCCTGGCTAACGATTTACATTTGGTGACTAATAACATCAAACATTTTCAAAGGATAGAAGGACTTAAATTGAGTAGCTGGTTGAAATAGCAAAAGATCCGAAAAAACGGGAAGAGTTTATAAAATTCAAATCGGGTAATATCGCTAAAGATAAAGACGGATACCTTGTTTATCTTGCTCAAAGCGAATGGTTTTTAAACACTGAACGAACAAATAACCCGGATATTGAATTTCATTTTACAAGTGAGATACATAAGTAAAATTGAAAATGGATAATTGGTAAAAATTAAGCTTGCCAACCTTTTAGATGAGGTTTTTAATCTGAAACAAAAAGCTGAAAAAAGCACGCCTGTCCCACTAACGCCAAACCGAAGCGGTTCGTGCATTTTGTCAGGATGTGATTGTTCTTTTATTTCTCACTCGCAGCGTTCTTTTCTTAAGCCTTGCATTCTTTGTTTTAATTTCTTGCATAATCTTTCTAAATTCAGAAAGTTCTTTTTCTGTCCATGGCTCAGACTTCTTTGAGAAGTCAATGTTCTTAGGTTCTTTAATTGGTGTCATTGTTTTAACTTTTAAAATAATGCGATATAAGTCTTAATGCAGCATTTGTTTCAATAAACATTCTCTGTCCCCGAAAATGCGTTGCATGAAGAGTTTCTTCATAATGTTTTATCAATGCTGTTTTTGCGTCAAAAGCAACAAACCCTTCATATCCCTTGTTGTAGGACACTTTGCAGACGTAAGCGATGAGGTTTCCTGGTACGCCTAAGTAAACTTTGTTTCTTCCTACATTAAATTTTGCGCTTTCAATTAAGTGCATAAAAATATGGTCTTGCTTATCTTCGATGCTAACCAGTCCCTGAATAATATCCGGATTATTCATAGTGGTCAATTTGTAAGATTTCTTGGTTTTGTCTCTAAGTTCTTTACGCCAATCAAATTGCCAATCCAACTTTTTTATCAGGCCACTGTCAGCATCAGTCAATCTAATAATATTTGTGTCAAAAACTTCACCTGTTTGAATATTTTCAATAGAATTTGTGAGTTTATCAATTATAAAATCAAGGCTTTTTTCTTTATGTTTTCTCAAGTAACGAATATAAGAAAAATCTTTCTCTTTTTGGTAAAAAAAGCATGTCGCAAAGTATGTTGTTTGTATGACTGCTTACACCAATTTTCACGAATTTAAAGAAAACAATTTCGCAGCAAACGGACAAATAATCCTGATATTGAATTTCATTTTACAAGTGAGATTCATAAGTAAAATTGAAAATGTATAATTGAAAATTGACAATGAGGGTTATTACCGTATCAACGTAACAACTCCTTTTCTATCAATATTTCCACAGGCGGTTTTTGCTTTTATGACATAAACGAAGGCTCCGGGATTTTGCATTTTTCCGTTAAAAATTCCATCCCAGCAAGCGGAAGAATTAGTTGTGAAAAAGACTCTTTGTCCCCACCGGTTATAGATGCTGAATTCCAACTCGTCAATCTGCCCCCAATATTTTATACCAAAACAATCATTCAGGCCATCGCCGTTGGGTGTAAAAGCATTGGGTAATTCGTAAAGTGTGTTTTTATCGTAATCAACATTTACTGAAACAGTATCAGAATTAACACAACCATTGGCGTCTTTCCCGGTTACTGTATAGACCGTAGATACATCGGGTGATGCAACGGGGTTGGCGGCAGATGAATTATCTAATCCGGAAGCCGGAGACCAGGAATAATCCTGGGCGCCCAGAGCGCTTAATTGCGACGAAGGTTGCTTACAGGTAATATCATTTGAGCTGGCTGCCAGAATATTTGGTATCGGGAGTACAGTCAATTTTGTAGATAATGTTGCAGATTCATTGCATGTATTCTCCCTGATCGTTACTGAATAGATAGTAGTTTGGTTAGGTGTTGCGATTGGATTGCTTGTATTTGGATTATCAAGAGAATTTGCGGGACTCCATGTGTAGCTATCTCCTCCAGAAGCGCTCAATTGCTGAGAACTATTAATACAAACAGAACTATCGGGCTACACAGAAAATACAGCAGGTGGCCTGACAGTTATTTTTACAGAATCATTATAAGCACATGAATTTGCGTCAGTAATATTTACATGATAAAGTGTAGTTGCCAATGGTGAAGCATCGGGCGTAGAACTTGCAGGATTATTAAGTGAGGAAGAAGGAGACCATATATAAGAGCTGCCACCGGATACAATCAATTGTACAGATGTTTTATTACAGATGGTGCTGTCATTTGATATTGTAATTACCGCCACCGGTTTAACACCTACAGTTATAGAATCAGTTTTCGAACAACCATTCGCGTTAGTAACTTCTACATTGTAAGTGGTGGTGGCAGTGGGTGTTGCCACAGGATTCGCGATATTGTTACCATTAAGTGTAGCAGCAGGGCTCCACAAATAAGAGGTGCCGCCACCCACTAAAAGAGAAGCAGATGAATTGATGCAAATACTCGTATCATTTGATTTTGTAATTACCGGCAAACTATTTACCGAAATAGTTACTGAATCTATTTTGGAACAACCAGAATCCTTTGTTACCGTTACAAAATATTGGGTAGTTGACAAAGGTGTTGCAACCGGATTGGCAATATTTGGGTCGCTCAAACCTGTAGTAGGAACCCATGAATAAGCAGAACCACCCGAGGCAAATATTTTTACAGGGGAACTTCCACAGAGGCTCGTGTCAGGGCTTTTGGTGATATTGATATTACAACTAACCACACATAAATTATCAATAGAATTGCAATTCGTGTTCGCCTGATTAATGGAAGCGCTTCCTCCCAAAGTGCCGTTCCAGCTTGGGTTTCCCTGCTTGTTGATCAGACTGTCAAAAGTATAATATGCCAGAAGCCCCGGTTGTGTGGTAGGATTTGGAAGTGAGGTATTCATGTAGGTTTGAATTTCCGCCTGTGTTCTTGCTACATTCCATATTCTTACTTCATTAATATAGCCTATGAAATTTGTGTTCCATATCTGATTTTGATAATAACCAATTCTTGTGTCCCAGGAGTTTTGAAATAAATCTCCTGAAGCAGCTATCTTACTCATTAGACATCCATTTCTGTAAAATTTTAAAGTATCGCCATCATATACCATCGCAATGTGATAAGTTTCGTTCAGGTTAAGATCTGGAATATCAGGGGTTGCAAAAAAGCCGTTTGTTGTTGTAATATACGCATGATTAGGTCGGAGAAGATAGTTGACGTCAGTTGGATTATCATGTTTTGAGACAACATCTCCTTCAGTTCCATCGCCAGTACCATATACATAAGGCGTAGTTCTGTTAATAACAGCTTCAACTGTTATTTGATTTCCTGTTACATCTAATTTTCCAATATCTACATAAGAATAACGGGCGGGAGTGCTCAACCAATTAGAGCATGAGAGAGTAGATGTAGAGCAGTCACCATAAGCTTTTATTTCATCTTCATTAAGAGGCCTGTTATAAATTCTTATTTCATCCATTGCTCCATTAAACCAATACGGATATTGTGCATTATTCATACTTCCAAGAAACAGGTCATCGCCATTAGTAAATGTAATTCCATTCGCCGGCCCTGAACCTACAAGTTTACAATTCACATAAATCTTAGCGGTAGTGCCATCACTGGTATATACTACACTATACCATTGATTGGTTTGAATAAAAGGAGTATTAGAAGATAGGGTAGAATTAATTCCGAAAAATGTTTCATGAGTTATATCAGGATTGCTGATAGAACAGTTTTGACTGTTGGTAAAATACGAATCGTCAAAACGAATCTTGTAATCCCCCAGCTGATAGTCCGCGTCTCCCTTCATTACAATGTTATTTCCGTGACATGTTCCCTGGTAAAAACCTGCGACCTTTACCCATGCACAGATGGAAATCTGATTTGATGAATTCAATGAAGCGCTATTAGGTATCCGGATATAATTATCTGTGCCGTTAAACGAGTAGGCGCTATTAGGATTACCAAGCCGGTCAGGAGTTAGAGTCGCATTATTGAAAATAGGATTATTGCCATTCCCACTTGCATCATTTGCATTACCGCTAAATGGATAATATGCCATTAAGCCAGCATTTAGATTAACCTGTGAGAACGATTGCAAAGAAGACACAAGCAGTAAACAGACCACAAAGTAATTTTTCATAATAGTGTTGGTTACAGAAAACTAATCTAAAGATAAGTTTTTAAAAAATATTTCCCGTATAATTAAACGGTGAAATCATTTTTAATTCTTTTTTTAGCGCAGCAGAAATCTTTAGAGAATCTATGAATGCATGAATGGCATTTTTATCAATTGATTCTTTTCCCCTTGTCAATTCTTTTAGCGCCTCATAAGGCTTAGGATAATTTTCTCTTCTTAAAATAGTTTGAATAGCCTCTGCAACTACGGCCCAGTTATTATCAAGGTCTGATTTTATTTTTTGTTCATTCAAAATTAATTTACTGATTCCTTTTTCAAGAGAAAAAATGGAAAGTAAAGTGTGTGCTATCGGCATTCCAATATTCCTGATTACTGTGGAATCTGTAAGGTCTCTTTGCAAGCGTGATATAGGTAATTTAGCTGAAAGATGTTCCAGCAAAGCGTTTGCTATTCCCAAATTTCCTTCTGCATTTTCAAAATCTATCGGGTTTACTTTGTGCGGCATAGCGCTGCTTCCTATTTCTCCTTCCTTTATTTTTTGTTTAAAATACTCCATGCTGATGTAAGTCCAGATGTCGCGACATAAGTCAATCAGAATAGTATTGATGCGTTTTATGTTATCGAAATGAGCAGCAAGTAAATCGTAATGCTCTATTTGAGTAGTATATTGTTGGCGTTGCAATCCTAATTTTTCTTCGAGAAATTGATTGGCAAAATTTATCCAATTTGTTTTTGGATAGGCTACATAATGTGCATTAAAATTTCCTGTAGCTCCGCCAAATTTTCCGGTAAATGGAATGTAGCTAAACTGCTGAATCTGGTTTTCTATTCTTTCTACAAAAACCATGATTTCTTTTCCCAACATAGTGGGAGAGGCTGGCTGTCCGTGAGTTCTGGCCAGCATAGGAATATCTTTCCATTTTTTTGCCAACAGCAATAATTCATTTTGAAGATTGATAACAGCAGGTAAATATTCATGCTCAACAGCATGTTTCCACATTAGCGGAATAGCGGTATTATTAATATCCTGCGAGGTTAAGCCGAAGTGTATCCATTCTTGCAGATCTGCATTACTAAAAGTCTGCAGCTTTTCTTTTAAAAAATATTCCACTGCCTTTACATCGTGATTGGTAATTTTCTCTGTCGCTTTTATTTTTTCTGCGTCAGCAATAGAAAACTCATCAACAGTTTTTTGAAGTTGTCTTTTTAGTGAAGGGGGAACTTTAAAAAACTTTTTTTGAGATAAAAAAAGAAAATATTCAACCTCTACTTTAACCCGGTATTTTATTAAAGCAAATTCAGAAAAATAGTCATCAAGTTGTTGAAGCTGATTTCTATAACGCCCGTCAACAGGAGAGATAGCAGTAAGAGGTTGAAGTTGCATGTAGTATATTGTTATATGGTTATATGGTTGTATTGCTTTAGCACAAAGCGTAACACTTTTCTTGCAGTGAACAAATAAATAACATGGATTCCTGTTTTATATTCACTATTTCCGCTTCACCATTCACGATTGATTATATTAAATTTGCGGCAAAATTAAAGTAAACGGTGCAGAAAAAAATAAAGGTAGGAGCAGTAAGCTATTTGAATACAAAACCTCTGATATATGGATTTGAAAATGGAATGATGAAAAGCGAAGTGGATCTTATAATAGATTATCCTTCAAGAATCGCTTCAAAACTTTTGCAAAATGAGATTGATGTGGGATTGGTTCCTGTAGCCGTTATTCCGGAGATGAAAGAATATCATATCATTTCCGATTATTGCATTGGAAGTGTAAGCGCAGTAGCGAGTGTATGCCTCTTCAGCGAAGTACCTTTGGATAAAATTGAAACTGTTTTGCTCGACTATCAAAGCAGGACTTCTGTTGCACTTCTGAAAGTATTAATTAAAAACTTCTGGAAGATAGACGTTTCGTTTGTAGAAACATCGGGTGATTACCAAACCCGAATTTCAGGAACTACGGCGGGACTTGTAATTGGCGATCGTGCATTACAACAGAGGAAAATTTCACCATACATTTATGACCTCGGTTTGGAATGGAAAAATTTTACCGGATTACCATTCGTTTTTGCAGCCTGGATCAGCAATAAAAAATTAGGTGATCATTTTATTCAATCATTTAATGAAGCCAACGCTTTTGGATTGAATAACCTGGATAAAGTAGTAAAAAAAAATCCGGTTACTATTTTCGATCTTCATCATTACTACACTGATTACATCAGTTTTAGACTGGATAATGATAAAGAGAAAGGACTGGAATTATTTTTGAAGATGCTTAAAAAATAGTTAAACCATATTTTTAAAGCAGAACATATTTAATTGCAAGTCGTATTCGCCTGAAGATGTTTTTGGTAAAAAGGGCTGATCATAAACTGAAGCAGCTTCTTTTATATAAAATTTAAAACCGGCTTTTGAAACCATATCGAGAATTTCCAATAGTTCATTATTTTGTTCAAAAGTTCCATGATACTCAATGAACATCTTATTTACATTTCCAAGGCTACCAGAAATATCTTTTAGTACTTTATATTCTGCTCCTTCAATATCCATTTTTAAGAAATCAACTTTTTTATCGAGATAATCTTTGAGCCTTGTTGCTTTAACTGTAACACTATGAGATAAATTGGCTTCTCCAATTTTGCTTCCCATATTCCCATCCTGGATAAAATTTAATGTAGTATTTTCAATCCATACAGCTTCTTTTTGTGCATCTACATTTTTTAATTTGTGGGAAGAGATATTTTTCTGCAAGAGATCAAAATTTTTAGCGTCAGGTTCAAAACATACAATATTGGCTGTAGGGCAAATACTTTTCAAATAGATTACACTTAAACCAATGTGCGCACCACAATCGAGGATATACGAATTTTTGGGGAGGTTTTGATTGTAAACACCTTCAAGAAAAATCTCTCTTAATCCGTGCAGATATTCCTGCCCACCACAAAAAAAGGTTTGGTGATTTAATAATTTATGTGAATGAATTTTATCGGCGGGGATATGTTTCAAATATTTTAATGAAAACCAATTGATATTCACCTCTCTATATGGATTATTAAATGATTTCTTTATTCTTGAATTAATTCCATTAAATAAATTTTTAGAAAAAGAGCTTGATACTGGCATTTAAGATAATTTTGGGCAAATTAATACATCGCTTAATATCTACCAATGATATCCGTACTTATTTGTTCTATTCATCCTGAATTATTATCTAATGTGCAGAAAAATATTCGTGAAACAATTGGAGTTCCTTTTGAAATCTTGTTTGTGGATAATAGAAATGATAAGAAAGGAATTTGTGAAGTTTATAATGGTCTGGCTCAAAAAGCCAAATATCCTTACTTGTGTTTTTTGCATGAAGATGTTTTATTAAGAACTCAAAATTGGGGAGTAGAAATTTTAAATACTTTTTCTAAGGATGAAGCAATTGGTTTAATAGGAATTGCAGGTAGTAAATACAAATCTGCATATTTTTCAGGATGGTATTCGGGTGTAAAAATGTTGGACTGCGGTAATTATATTCACCAGTACCGTGCCGGGAGCGAACATGTTTTTTTATCTCCTTCTGGTACGAAAATTTCTGAGGAAGTTGTTTGTATTGATGGAGTAATGATGTGCTGTAAAAAAGAAGTTTGGGAGCAAACTTTGTTCGATGAAAAATTATTGAAAGAATTTCATTTTTATGATATTGATTTTTCACTTTGTGTTTCTCGTCATTATAAAGTAATGGTAACCTATGATATCGACCTCGTACATATTACAACAGGCGGCGATTACAGCAATAATTGGGTGGAGACTGCTATTTTGTTTCATAAAGAAAAGAAAACTGAACTTCCGTTTTCCAAAATAGATTTGAATCAACATGAAATAGACAATCGCGTGATTATTAAAACAATGGATCATCTCAAGAATTATAAAATCTCTTTCAGAAACAAAAAAAGATGGATTGTACTTCAAAAATTATATTTGAATCCGTTATTTTATTATTCGATTTTAAAATTTATGCTTTATCAACCTTTAGGTTTGAGGAAAATCCATTTTAAATCAAAAAAATAAATGAAAGATTTGCCTTTTATATCCATTTGCATTCCCGCCTACAAGCATGTTGATTATTTACAAAGACTATTGGATTCAATTTTAATTCAGACTTATAAAGATTTTGAAATTATAATTACAGATGACAGCCCGGACAATTCTGTAGCAATATTATTGGAGAATTATAATTCAAATCGCAACATTCATTATTACAAAAATGAGAAATCTTTAGGAACGCCTGAAAACTGGAATGAAGCGATAAGAAGGGCAAATGGTGCATGGATAAAGATTATGCATAACGATGATTGGTTTGCGAATGATAATGCCTTGCAGATTTTTTATGATAATATTCAACAGCATCCGGATATAGATTTTTTCTTTTGCGCCTTTCAAAATGTAGAAGTGAATTCAGGAAAAACAGAGGTAGTAAAAATGTCTGCTGCCGATAAAGCATTTTTAAAATCGAATCCGTATCATCTTTTAAAGAAGGTTTACATCGGCAATCCGAGTTGTACGCTTGTAAAGAAAAGCCTGGATATTTTTTATGATAACCGCTATAAATTTATTGTTGATTTTGAGTATTATATCCGCGTGATTCAGCAAACGGGAAAGCCCGTATATATTGATGAAGTGTTGTTAAACATAGGATTTCACGACGAACAGGTAACTACTTATACCAAATACAATCCTGAAGTGCAGATTCCTGAAAACATTATTTTTTTGAACGGGCAGAAAAAAGATATTCTGAAAAACGTTGTCGTTTTTGATTATTACTGGCGGCTGATGCGGAATTTAAAAATAGATTCTGAAGAAAAATTGATTTCTTTTTTAGGAGACATAAAACCGAGCCCCGAAATTCTTTTTATCATTAATTTCCAGAAAAAAATTCCCTATCGCTTATTAAAGATTGGTTTTATTTCCAAGGGTTTTATGTTGATTGCTTATGCAATAAAAAGACTGAATTAAGATTATCAAATAAAAAGTAAATTTGTATAAACTAAACAACGATGACAGTTTCTTCAATTGATAAAGAATTAATAAGATATTTTGTTCAACTTTCGGAGCCTCAAAAAAAATCTTTGCTTCAAATGATTAAAGCCTTCATAAAATCTGATGAAGAGCATGAAAGCCCTATTTCTATTGAGCAATACAACAAAGAACTTGATGATGCAATGATTCGTATCAATGAAGGAAATTTTACAACTTTGGAAGAGTTGCAAAAAGAAATGCGATCATGGTAAATAATCCGAAAATCATAATAGATGACGAAGCGAAAAAAGCATTAAAAGACGCTTATATGTATATTAAAAAAGATTCTTTGAAAAATGCCGAAAAAGTAAGAATTGGTATTTTAAAATCAATTGAAGACCTAATAAAAAATCCTTTTAGATATCCTTTTGACAAGTATAGGCAAGATAAAGATATTTCTTATCGGGCTTATGAAATTTTCAAATACAGAATAACATACCATGTCGCTGAGTCAGAAATCAGAATCATTCGAATACGGCATTCAAAAATGAACCCATTAGAATATTAGTTGTTTCTTCGGGATTACTCGTTGTTATTATGTTTCAACAGTAAACAAACAAATAAACCTATTTTCTTTATGCATTTGCCAGACCTAATCCCGCTTTTATCCGATAAAGTATTTTTCCTAAAACCGGGATATTTTGAATTGTTTTGAGTGTCTTCAACCTGAAGTTCCATAATCTGTTTTTCCATGTTTTCCCAAGGTATTTTTTAACAACGCGGTTAGCTTCTTTAAGTGACAGATTATATTGTGATGAGCTGATTCCCCCGGGAACAAAGGTTGCCAGTATTTCCGGCAGAAATAAAAATTTTTCGTTGCGTATGCGCGCTACAAAATCAAAATCCATGGCTATTTTAAAAGAAGGATCATACAATCCATATTTTTCGTACAATTCTTTCTTTACATACATTGTCTGATGGGATAAACTCCGCATGCCGCGGTATAATTTTTTTTCTTCAAATGGCTTTCCTATCGTTACCCATAGCCCGCTTCGGTTAAACCTGTATTTTCCGTGGAGCCACATAAGTTTCTTATCATCATTAAATTTTTCCAAAACAATTCTGATGACATTTTTATCATAGAGACAATCTCCTGAATTGAGCAAAAGGATTACATCGCCCGCAGACCTGGCGATGCCTTTATTGAATGCATCAGCAATGCCATTATCTTTTTCATTAAAAACTTTCCTGTAAGAAATATTTTTATTGTTTGAAAAATAATTTTCAATCTCATGGTTGGTAGAACCGTTAATGATGAGGTGTTCAAAAGGTAAAATGGTTTGTTCATCAACAGATCGGCAGGTGTTTAAAACTTCCTGCAGATTATTGAAGCAAATAGTTATGATGGATAATTTTATCACGCTTTATAATTGATTCTTTTAAAGATGATTATGATAAACTTTCTTTTTGCTGAATTAAAAATATATTGGGTTACTGCCCGCTTTATTATTAATACTGTCCGGCGGGTAACCGCGAGGGCGGGTAACCGCGAGGGTGGGTAACCGCGAGGGTGGGTAACCGCGAGGGTTACCCCTACAGCAAATGCGCATCCGGTTTATTCTTTTTCATCCCATAAAAAATGATTGTTGCAATTAAAATTAATGCTATTAAAATATTGGCGATAATGCTGATCATTCTTCCTGTATAAAAAGAAGCCGGCTCAAATCTGAATTCTATTTCATGATTTCCTGCGGGAATATACATTCCGCGTAAAACATAATCTGTTTTTACATAATCCACCTTTGTTCCATCAATAAATACATTCCATCCTTTCGGATAATACACTTCGCTAAAGACAGCAAACTGTGGGCCTGGCGCTGATATCCTGTAATCAATTGTATCATTCCGGTTTTGTACCAGTTTGATATAAGCTACTGAATCATATTTTGGTGCATTAGGAATTTGTGCTTTGAATTTATTTTCTACCACAGCGGTATCTTTCAAATCAGTACTGTCGAGTGCCGCCATTTCCTGGTCGGCATCTGCGACATATTTGATTCCTTTTACCAGCCAGCAATTTCCAAAGGCATTTGGGTTTAGCTGTGCCATTGGCTTTCCTGTCTGTGGATTTTGTACAATGAAATATTTGGTATTGAGCATATCAAATACCCGCATATTTCCTTTGCTGAGTTGGCGCGTGATTATATCATTATATAAATCCAGTTTGGCAGGATGATAACCGCCAACAGAATTATGATGATAAGAAGTAGTGGCATCATTGAATGCGTCAACCGTTTCATTAAATACTCTGAAATTAGCATGGTCAGGGTCTTTCAGTATTTGCAGATCGGCTTGTGTAGGGATAAACGCCGATTCAAAATCTTCCGGTTCTACAAAATTATCTGAGTTCAAATATCGCAATGCGACACCGAGAAGATCGTAACCTGTAAGGATAATAAGTGCCGCTACGAGGATCTTTGCAGAAACTTTTTTCTTTAAATATAATCCCATTAATAAAAGAGCTAACCCGATTAAAATAAATGACCTTAAGAGATCCTTTCCCATTAAACTTTGCCTGTCGCCTTGCAATGCCTCAATAATACTCCGGCTGGTTTGATCCGCCTGTTGTTCCAATTGTGGAGAAGCTTGCTGGCCTGGTGCCACATGCATCATATTCTGTTTGATGTTATCTCTAAATGATTTATCATTAGCATTACTAAAAGATGCCATCATATAAAATCCTGCAAGCAATAGAATGATAATACCTGAGATAATTGCTGTGGTTTTTAGTTTTTTCCATGCTTCAGCAATATCAATATCATTTGAAATAAATTTACTTAATGCCAGCACACCCAATAATGGAAAACATAATTGCGGAATTACCAGCGCCATCGTAGGTGCGCGGAATTTATTGTAGAAAGGAAGATAATCAAACAGGAAATAATTGAAACCTTTCAGATTTGAGCCGTACGCAAGCAATACACCAAGTATGCTCGCTGCTATCAGCCACCACTTATACCATGATTTTAAATATACAATTCCAAAAATAAACAGAAGGCACACGATAACTCCAAGATATACCGGGCCTGAAGTTCCCGGCTGATCGCCCCAATAAGAAAAATGATCTTCATATTGCAGCGCCTGATCTTCGGGCACTCCTAATTCAGAAAATTTATCAACAAATTTTGATGAAGTATTATATTCATCGCCACCGTTGCTGCCGCCATATAATCCCGGAACTATGAAAGTAAATGTTTCTCCAAAACCTAAACTATACCTGAAGGCATAATCTTTATCAAGGCCGCCTTTGGTTTTATTGCCCTGTATCTCTGATGTTAATTCTGACTTACCGCCTCGCATACTTTCTTTGGCATATTCATAAGTAGGCATCATAGAAACAGCGCAACAGGCAAGTCCTAATATTCCAGCTAAAAGCCCAATGGCTGCTGATTTCACTCCAGTTAACAATTGCTTTTCTTTAAAGCATTTTATAAAGAATGCGATCGTCATTATCAAAGCGATTATCAGCGTATAATAAACTATCTGCACGTGATTTTCAGCAATTAAAAAAGAAGAGAATAATGCTGTGATGGTAAAACCAGCCCAATATTTTTTCTGAAATATTAATAGCAACCCGGCCAATACAGCAGGTGCGTATCCTATGGAAACCATTTGGGTATTATGCCCTACGGCAATTATTATCGGGTCAAAAGTAGAGTAAGCATAGGCCAGCCCACCCAAAATACTCACCCACGGATTGGCCCCGGCGACCACGCACAGAAAGTAGAAACAAATACAGGCTAAAAAGAAAAAGCTGATCGGAACCGGCAAACCCAATGTTAATATGGAAGTGAGGTAACCCACAGTGATTTTTGTTCTTGGGTCAAATGCAATTTGATAGGCAGGCATGCCGCTGAACATACTGTTGGTCCATAACGGATAATGCCCGTATTTATCTTTAAATTCAAAAGATTGCTGTGCCATACCGCGCCAGCCCTGGATATCCGATTGTTGTACTACTTTTCCCTGCAAAGCTGGTTTACAATAAATTACGGCTACAATTAAAAAAATGGCAACTGCTATTAAATGCGGAAGTATTTTTTTCAACTTAGGATTATTCATGAAAAGGTTTTTCTTTTAAGCAGCAAAGTAAATGATAATTGGTGAAAGTTGAAGAGTGAAAGTTGAAAGTTCAAGGTGTCATTTATTTTTCTTTTTTAACCGCATTTAATTTCTTTATTTCCTTGTCAAAATCACTCTCAAGATTTTTATCCTGTATTATCCGGAATTTTTCAAATTCCTTTTCTGCCAATATCATGGCTACTTCATGCGTTACTTTGCCAGCATCTTTCAATATAGCTTCTTCATTAAATTGTAAAAAGGCATCCAATTTTTCCACCCACATTTTCATATTATTATAACACCTTTCTGCGCCTGGTTCTCAGCATAATCCAGGTACATGGTTACAATCCGGTTTAATCCACTTAATTCTTTTTCATTTAGATAATTTTTTGCAATGCTTGCATCCGTTTTCCTGATGCTGCCTTTAGGTGCGTTTTCCCATGTGGCAAGCCCCATATTTTCTTTTGAACTATCGGCTCTTGCGTAAATTATTTCTGCTGCGGTTTGTCCGGTGATGGCCCAATGCAGTTTGTTTTGAACAGTGGCAAAAAATTTCCTTGTAATGCCTGAATCTTTATTGTAATCGGCACTGCATTGCGAATAAATATCTGTTATTTTCTGGTAAAATCTTCGTTCGCTGCTGCGTATATCGCGGATGCGCGCAAGCTGTTCTTCAAAATAATCTTTGCCGAAAATATTGTTGGGGTTTTTCAGGCGCTCATCGTCCATTGTAAATCCTTTGATAATGTATTCCTTTAAACGCTCTGTTGCCCAAATACGGAAATGCGTTGCCTGCGTGCTGTTCACGCGATAACCAACGGAAATGATGGCATCAAGATTGTAAAATTGTGTTTTATATTTTTTCCCATCAGCGGCAGTATGTTCCAAAATGGAACTAACTGAACCTTCTTTTAATTCATGCGACTCAAAAATATTTTTAAGGTGTTTGGTAACTGCCGGACGCTGCACCCCAAACAAATCCGCAATCTTTTGCTGCGTGAGCCAAACAGTTTCGTCTTGTAGATAGATTTCCACTTTTACACTCCCGTTTGGCGTAGTGTAAAGAAGTATTTCATTGAAACCTTCTGCTTCTGTATTATTTTTCCGCTTGTTTTGCATTTTGATTTTTCGCTTTGCTTATTCTTTATAAGTTTTTTAAATTTACAGTATTTATTTAATTTTAAAAAAACAGAAATTGGACATTTTTCTTGGTTTGCCGGGGTTACATGCTAAAAATAAATCCATACATTTTTAATTAGCTTCATCAATTAAAACTGCAAAATGAAACTACACGAACTCATAAAAACAAACAATTGGTTGAGCGTTGAGTTAACGCTTCTTGATTTGTATCCTGATCAGGAAAAACAAATTGAATTTTATCAGAATGTTTATGAAAAACTATTACGAACCGATGCAGTTGAAAGTGATATTGAAATTGTTTTGACATGGTATGATGACGAGGATAATAATGAAGGTGGCTATGTTGATGTTTCAGGAAAAAGAAAAATACCTGAAGAAAATAATATTACTGAAAGCCTCGCCATTGAATTTACTGCCTGGAATAAGTGGCTCGGAATGGAAATAGAAGAAAATACATTGCATCATTTTTCCGAATTAGAAATCATAAGCCATTGTTTGTATGAAATGACATTTGTCAGTTTTGATGAAGAAGAAATAAAAGAGGAAATGGATTCTTTAAACAAAACTATGGATGAATTCAAAAACATGACTGATGAAGAAAAAAAAGCGAATACCACTTCATGGGATGATTTATTAAAAGAGTTGGGTGATGAGTAGAAAATGATTAAGTTGAATAATGCTAACGGACATTAACGGACATTTACTCCTTTTATCGGACATCCTACTCTGTTAGCGCACTCATTTTTGTTTTTTAAAATTTTAAAAAATAATTTTGAATAAACGAGGAATAGCTCAAAAAGTGAAAACTTGATTTTGCTTGTTTTTGGGGATTTCAGTGAACAAACAAATAACAGGAATTTCCGCTTTTTTACAGAAGACTATATTTCAAAAACTTTTGGAAAGTTTAGTTGAAGGTTTTTGTGTCCGGGCATTCAAAAACTTTCCAAAAGTTATTCAATCGTTCGGGCGGCTTTCGGACAGGAATGATGGAGATTTCGCCTTCTGGAAGTTTCCGAAGTTCTTTAAACAACAAACTCCGCCTGTACCATTCGTCCAAAGGACTCCTTCGGAGGGCAGACCACAAATAATAAAGATTCCCATTATCAATTATCAATTATCAATTGTCAATTATTAATTATTACTTATCAATTGTCAATTAATCATTATCACCTATCTTAGTTTTTTTCAATCTTCATTTATGGCGTTAAGCAGAATATGGGCGGCCTTCATTATTGTATCCGTACTGGCAGCAAGTTTTCAGGCAATTTTCATAAAAGGCAACACTAATATTTACAGCAGGATGGTTGTTGGAAAATCAGGAGATACTTCTAATACCAAATCAATTGATACTGCTGCCTTATCTCCGGTTGTTTTGCGCACTTTACAAAGCGGGAAATCTTTCACTGACGGAACTACAAAGTATAACAGAGCTGCAGATGACGCTTATATTTCCTACAAAGAACAAAATGCGGATGGTATCATCTCCACTTCAAAAACAGCTGTGGATATCTCTATCAACCTTATAGGTATCATGGCTTTGTTTATGGGGTTTATGAACATTGCCGAAAGAGCCGGAGGTATAAGGCTTTTATCAAAAATAATCGAGCCATTCTTTTCAAAATTATTTCCTGAATTACCAAAGAATCATCCTGCAATGGGCCACATGGTCATGAATTTCTCTGCCAATTTATTGGGGCTTGATAATGCCGCGACGCCATTCGGAATTAAGGCAATGGAAAGCCTGCAGGAATTGAATCCGAATAAAGAAACGGCCTCTAATTCTCAGATCATGTTTTTGTGTCTGCATGCATCTGGGCTAACTTTAATCCCTGTAAGCATCATTGCTATCCGTGCTTCGTTGAATGCCTCTGATCCTACTTCTATTTTTATTCCATGCATGATAGCCACATTTGCGGCTACCATTGCTGCAATGCTTATTGTTTCTTATAAACAAAAGATCAATATTTTTCAGCCGGTAATACTATTGTGGATATTAGGAATTTCAGCCGTAATTTCTTTAATGGTGATTTATTTAAAAACCCTGAATTTTTCAGGCGTACAAACTTTCTCCGGGGTATTAAGCAATGGTATTATTTTGTTGCTTTTCTTTTTTATCATACTTGGCGCTTTATATAAAAAGATAGATATTTTCGATGCATTCGTAGAAGGCGCCAAAGGTGGTTTTGACGTAGCTGTAAAAATCATTCCTTACTTAGTGGGGATGCTGGTTGCCATCAGTATGTTGCGCACCAGTGGTACATTTGAAGTGATTATAGACGGCATGAGAAGTTTGTTTGCTGCATTGGGAACAGATACAAGATTTGTTTCGGGATTGCCAACTGCATTGGTAAAACCATTGAGCGGAAGCGCAGCCCGCGGTATGATGATTGATACAATGACAACTTATGGTTCAAATTCTTTTGCCGGAAGTTTATCATCTATTTTACAGGGAACATCGGATACTACTTTTTATGTAGTAGCTGTTTATTTCGGAGCGGTTTCTATAAAAAACACACGCTATTCGATTGGAGCAATGTTGTTGGCAGATCTTGTAGGAATTGTCACATCCATATTTTTAGCGTATTTATTTTTTGGAAATATTCATTAATTGTTTTTTTATAAAAATCTGACACATTAAGTTTGAGCTTCGATAGATGAAAGCCTTTATGGCACAAAAGGGCAGCGTTATCTACTTGAAAATATTTGGGGTGGATTTTTGATTTTAAAAATCTTAAAATAAAGTATAAATTTGTAATCAAAATTTTTATACTTCATGATAACACTTGAACAATCCCTTGATGCCATTATGCAAATGGATTTTTCGTCAAGAGAAATGCTGCTTGAAATATTGCAAAAACGCCAAATTGAAGAAAGGCGCAAAGAAATAGCGCATAACGGAAAAGGTGCGAAAACAGATTTTAAATCCGGGAAAATAGCTCCTGCAAAAGCTGATGATATTATCCGTACGCTAAATGCATCATTAAGCAAATGACCAAAAGGAATCTGGTATTATCAAAACCATTTCAAAGAGCTTACAAAAGATTTGTTATTAAAAATCCTTTGCTGAAATCTGCAATCGGGGAATCATTATTGAAATTAGAAGAAAATGCTTTTGCTCCCGGATTAAAAACACACAAATTAAGTGGTAATTTATATGGTTACTTTGCCTGCACCTGTGGCTATGATTGCAGAATAGTTTTTTCAATTGAAAAAAATAGCAAATTAAAGGGGGAATTCATTTTGCTAATTGATATAGGAACACATGATGAGGTATATTAGCGTTTCCCCATAAATTAACAAAAATCATTTTGTATTAAATCATATCGTTCACTAAAAATCTCTTATTTTTTCCCACTATAAAATTGATCCAAAAATTTAAACTGATCGCCATCAGTAGCTTTCGCGGCTTTTGATTCTACATTGATATCCATCACGTCAGGGTTGATCTCACCTGGTTTTGCAACTGGCCAGTAGGGCACAGTACTCCCATTGGGATTATAAATGGTTATGAAATTGGCAAAAAAGTCTTCCATCGTTTTTGAAACTTTATAATCCTCTTCCGTCCAGTCGTAATTTTTGTTCGATTGCAGGTTGCCCAAGCAATATTCAATTTCACTGGCATGCGATGCGCCAATGGGTTCCGGCATTTTAAAGACATTTGGTTCTTTTTTTGAAGTACTTCCGGCGAGTCCGACGTCGCTGTTTTTATCAATAAGCGGTGGCCTCATTCTGCTGAATAAATAGCGATACACCGGTTGCGAACTATTGTTAACCTGAAGGTCAAGCCATTTCCAGGTACTAAACACTATAAAACCATCAGAAGTCAGGTCTGTAGCTGATCGTTCTACTTCTTTTTCCGAACCATGCGGCCATAGTTTCAGTACTTCTTCATAATCATTTGGAAAAGTCTGTTTCACTTTTTTTATGAAATTTTCTTCTGTATAGGGTGAACCCTGCATAAAAGCCATCCCGGGGATCTCGGCAGAATTCCATCCCGCCAATAAGGGTATCATGGCCTGCTTTTTTGATTCAAAAGTCTGGGGTAAACTACCTTTTAAAAAATATCCGTCAATAACAGCAGGGAATCCAAATCTGCCGGATTGTTTATAGATTTCATAAATTTCTCTCGTGCTTAATTTTCTAAGTGCAGCCAAAGAATGAAAGCCCGCTTTTTTTTCAAAATCCGAACCTATCTTTTCAGCCTCTTTTAATGGAACCGGAGCCATGGTGGGATTGATGCCGGCGCCACTTTCGCCTATGGCGGCGTTTATTAAATTTTTTGATAACGGTGAAGCCATTAATTCACTTACAGAAATGGATCCGGTAGATTCCCCTGCGATCGTAACATGATTAGGATCACCACCAAAGGCGGCGATATTTTTTTTAACCCATTTCAATGCGGCTACCTGGTCGAGTAACCCATAATTGCCGGATGCTTTGTATGGGGATTCTGCGCTTAATTCCGGCAGGGCGAGAAAGCCGAAAATATCCAATCGGTAATTGGCCGTTACTACCACAATTCCTCTTTTGGCCATACTTTCACCGTCATATCTGGGCTCCGAAGCATCTCCGGCTACAAATCCTCCTCCATAAAAATATACCAATACAGGAAGGTTTTTTGTTTTACTACTGGCGGGTGTCCATACGTTCAGATAAAGGCAATCTTCACTTAATCCGTCAGAGCGGCTATTCATATCTCCATAGACAATTGTCTGAACAGGTCGTGCGCTAAATTTTTTTGTTTGCTTTACGCCTTTCCAGTTTTCCAATGGCTGTGGGGCTTTCCAGCGAAGAGGACCTAAGGGTGGTTTGGCAAAAGGAATTCCAAAATAAAGTTGAATACCTGTTTTGGTATCAAAATTTCCTTCAATGGTACCGTTTTGAATTTTTGTTTGAACCGCAAAATAATTATTGTTATTTTCCTGTGCGATGGTGGATATTGTAAGCAATAAAAGGAAACTTACAAATAGTAAAACTTTGCGCATGGTTATTTGGCTAATTTTTAAAAAGGAACAATTTAATTCATTTTTTTTAGCCAGAGATTACACAGATTATCACGGATTGAAATAATTGACCTGAAAGTCTCCGTCAGACCAATTATTTCATAGGTTTACAGTAAACCAATAAATAACAAGGGTTTTATTTAATTTTTTTTAGCCACGGATTTCACTGATTATAAGAAATGTTTTTTACAGTAAACGAAGAAAAAATGAAAGTTTCTATTCGTGAAAATTTGAGCGATTCGAGGCGGTTTCCATAGTAATCTCTGTCGGTCCAAATTGAGGTTTCCCTTCCTTATTCCTTATTTTTTATTTTATCATTTTTTATTTCTTTCTTTCAAATCTTATTCATGCAACGGTGCAGCGGCTAAGATTTCTTTGCTTGCATGATCAGCAAACTTTTTAAAGTTTTCAGTAAATTTCTTCGCAAGTTCATTTGCTTTTTTATCATACAGGGCTTTGTCTTTCCAGGTATTGCGGGGACTTAAAATTTCATTGGGAACACCGGGGCATTTTTTCGGCATTAGTATTCCAAAAACAGGATGCGCTTCATGTACTTCATTATCCAGGCTGCCTTCCAAAACTGCAGTGATTATGGCCCTTGTATAAGATAGCTTTATGCGGTCTCCCACACCATAAGGGCCGCCACTCCACCCGGTATTGATCATCCAAACATTTACGTGATTTTCTTTTATTTTTTTGCCAAACATTTCGGTATATTTTGCAGGATGCAATGGTATAAACGGTGATGCAAAGCAGGCGCTGAACACGGGTTTCGGCTCAGTAACCCCTTCTTCGGTTCCCGCTATTTTAGCAGTATATCCACTTATAAACTGGTACATGGCCTGACCCGGAGTAAGCCGGCTCACAGGAGGTAAAATTCCATATGCATCCGCGGTAAGAAGAAAAATATTTTTTGGAATATCGCCTATAGATGGATGCAGGGCATTTTTGATAAAACTCAGGGGATAACTTACCCTTGTATTTTCAGTGATTTTTTTACTGGCAAAATTTATTTCATTCGTTCCTTTAAAAAAAGTTACATTTTCAACCAAAGCTCCCGGCCGTATGGCATTAAATATGTCGGGCTCTTCTTCTTCATCCAAGTTGATGGTTTTCGCATAACATCCGCCTTCAAAATTAAAAACAGTATTTTCAGTCCATCCATGTTCGTCATCTCCTATTAGTTTCCTGGATGGATCTACACTCAGCGTGGTTTTCCCGGTTCCGCTTAATCCAAAAAACAAAGCGGTATCATGATCCTTCCCCACATTGGCAGAACAATGCATACTAAGCACGTTCCTGTCGTGAGGCAATACAAAATTTAAAATTGAAAAAATCCCTTTTTTAATTTCTCCTGTATAAGCAGAGCCACCGATGAGGATCACTTTTTTTGAGAAATTGATTATTGTAAAATTCCCCTGCCTGGTGCCATCTACTTTTGGATTTGCAAAAAATCTGGGAGCGTGAATAATGTACCAATCCGGATTAAAATTGTTCAGTTCTTTTTTTGTGGGGCGCAAAAACATATTGTAGGCAAATAAATTGCCCGAAGGATCCTCATTAATGGTCCTGATGTTCAATCTGTATTCCGGATCAGCACAGGCGTAAGAATCCCTGATCCAGATTTCTTTTTTGCCCAGATGGTCAATTATTTTTTGATAAAGACCATCAAAATATTTTTCTTCAATAGGCTGGTTGATGTCATTCCAGTCAACTGAGTTTGCCGTTATTTTATCTTTTACAATAAAACGATCTTTGGGGCAGCGGCCGGTAAATTTTCCGGTATTGATCAACAAAGCGCCTGTATTATTAAATACACCTTCATTTCTATCCACACATTGCCGGGATAATTCATCGGGAGGCAATTGATAAAATGTATTTTCAGCGGAAGGTAAACCCAATGAGAACAACATGTTTCTCGGTATTGTAAACATGGTTGGTACTGACATGAATTCTATTTTTGGTGAAGGATGCAAAGTTAGCTATTCAGTTTTTTGGGAATTTTTAAAAACGAATATTTTATGATGCCTGTGTCTTACACTTCACTTGTTTTGATACTCCTATTTTTATTAAAATTTATCAATAATTAAATGAAATCATATCAAAATTCAAAATTCATTAAAAAGAATAAAAAAATTTATTATTTATTGTGTAATCTTTACGTCTGGTAATATTCCAAAAACTAAAAAATATTTTATTCGTGTATATTGCAACGTATAAATTCTTTATAAACAATAATTTTATCAAATTATTTGTAGCTTTTTTGATAGAAAAATTAAATACTTTAAGATGAAATATTTACCACTTAACCCCGAAATTTTTATTCAGAACCGAAAAAGATTTATGGCCAGGATGATGGATAAAGATTCTATTGCCATTTTTAATAGTAATGATGAACTGCCTTATAATGGCGATGCGCTGCATCCTTTTGTACAAAATTCAGATTTATTCTGGCTTTCGGGAATTGAACAGGAAGATACTATGGTCATTTTGTACCCTGATAATCCTGATCCAAAATACCGTGAAGTATTGGTATTGGTACGGCCTAATGAATTAAAAGAAAAATGGAACGGGCACCAGTTTCGTAAAAATGAAGCAGAAGGAATTTCAGGAATAAAAACAATTGTTTGGTTAGATACTTTGGATGGGTTGTTGCAGCCATGGATTCACCTGGCAGATACTGTCTATCTTAATACCAATGAAAACGACAGGAAAGCCAATGAAGTGCCCGTAAGGGATTATCGCTATGCTGCGTATATGCGTGAGCGTTACCCTTTGCATAATTATAAACGCAGCGCTAAAATTTTAAAAGATTTGCGTTCTATAAAATCCCCATTGGAAATAGAAGTGATGCAAAAGGCGATTGACATCACAGAAAATACTTTCAAACATTTATTAAAATTTATAAAGCCGGGAGTAATGGAATATGAGATAGACGCCGAGATCTGGCATTCGTTTTTGTCTCAGCGCGCTTCAGGGCCGGCTTATGGAAGCATTATTGCAAGTGGTGACCGGGCAAGGACTTTACATTATGTAAATAATAACCAGGAGTGCAAAGACGGTGAATTGATATTGATGGATTTTGGTGCGCGTTATGGAAATTATTCCGCTGATCTTACACGTACCATTCCCGTAAACGGAAAATTTGGGAGAAGGCAAAAAACGGTTTATAATGCCTGTCTTCAACTGCATGAATATTGCGCTTCTATTTTAAAGCCCGGCATCACTATCAATGATTACACTGAAAAGATAGGGGATGAGGCAACTACTATTTTTCAAAAGATAGGCTTACTGAAAAAATCAGATATTAAAAATGAAGATCCAGAAAACAGGGCCTACCGGAAATATTTATACCATGGCATTTCGCATCATTTAGGCATTGATGTGCATGACCTTGGTACAAAGACTGAGCCTATAAAAGCAGGAATGGTATTTACTATTGAACCGGGAATTTATATTGAGGAAGAAAAGATGGGCGTTCGTATTGAAGATAATTATTGGATCACCAAAAACGGCAACAAAGACTTAATGAAAAATATTCCGAAAACGATTGAAGAGATTGAGGCGTTGATGAAACACTCCCGTTCCTGAACCGCCCGACCCTGAAGGAGAGAAGATTGATTTCTTCAAACAAAAGTTTTAATGATAATGTAAATTTAGTTTTAGAAAATGGCAGATAATTTAAGTAATTCAAATAGTTCATTTTCCCCTTTAGGGATTAAGGGTTTAATCCCCCACATCTTCACACTGCTTAATTTGTTTATTGGTTGCCTGGCAATTGTATTTGCATTGCAAACCAATTCGGTTATTATTTATATGAACGATCAGTTTAACACCAGTTTTAATATTCCGGAAAGAATTTCATGGGCTGCAATATGTATTATTATTGCTGCTTTAATAGATTTTCTGGATGGATTTTTAGCGCGGTTATTAAAAGCTACAAGTGAAATGGGGAAACAACTGGATTCACTGAGCGATGTGGTGAGCTTTGGTGTGGCTCCTGCTGTAGTGCTTTATCAATTATTGAGATTTAGTTTTGCGAGAGAAGAAAACGGGCTGGATGTTTCCATCATTTGCCTGGTTCCTGCATTTATTGTAGCATGTGCCGCTGCTTATCGTCTTGCTAAATTTAATTTGGATACGGGTCAGCAATTTTCTTTTAAAGGAGTTCCTGTACCTGCAGTGGGGTTATTGATCGCATCTTTTCCTCTTATTTTGCATTTTAATTTTATCAATAGTGTAAATGCATTAATTATAAATAAATGGTTTTTGTATGTTGCTATTATAGTGCTTAGCTATTTAATGGTGAGCAATCACCGGATGATGTCTTTAAAATTTCCTGACTTTACTTTTAAAAACAATTTGCCGAAAATTATTTTATTGGCTATTGCAATTATTGCTGCGTTATTTTTGCATTGGATTGCAGTTCCTGTAGTTTTTATAATTTATGTTTTATTATCATTAACCCTGTTTAAAAGTAAAGTTGAATGAATTTTGTTGCAGAAATAAAAATAATGCCGTTGAAAGAATTGCTTGACCCGCAAGGGAAAGCTGTGTTGGGCGGCCTTTCCAATCTTGGTATCAAAAGCGTAAATGATGTAAGGATCGGGAAACATATTCAACTGAGCATAGAAGCCGCTTCAGCAGAAGAAGCGAAGGCAATAGCGCAGGAAGCGGCGCAAAAATTACTCGCTAACCAGGTGATGGAAGAATTTACAATTTCAATTAGCTGAATATGTTGATTTAAATTTCATAAATTTGATTAAATGAAAGAGACTATCCAAATATCGGTTAAGGAATATGAATCAATGAAGGAAGAGTTGTCATTGTTGAAAGATAATATCCTGCTAGAAAAGGTGAACAGGCTGGTAAATTTGCTTTATGAAGAAAGATATGGGCTTTATCTTGGTAATAATACAAATGATTTGACTGAAGCTTCAGTCTTAAAAAATTGGCCATCATCAAACACCGCCTGGGATAATGTATAATCAACGGGAAATTATTTTAGTTCCATTTCCTTATTCCAATTTATCTTCTTCAAAAAGAAGACCCGTAATAATTATTTCAAATAATTATTACAATAAGCATTATCCTGACATTCTAATTGCGGTTATCACAAGTAATCTTTATAAAGACGACTATTCTGTTAATTTGAATAATGATGATTTGGAGCTGGGGATGTTACCGGAACAATCAATAATCAAATGCCATAAGCTTTTTACAATTGAGCAATCCCAGGTTTTAAAACGCTTTAGTATTGTAAATGAAAAGAAGTTTGATGAAGTAGTTGTTTTATTAAACAAATTAATTCAAAGAACCAGCTAATATAACTATGCTCTACATTGTTCCTTCGCCTATAGGTAACCTTGCTGATATTACTTTCAGAGCGATTGAGATTTTGAAATCGGTTGATTTGATTTTAGCGGAAGATACCAGAACTTCGTCTAAGCTTCTACGTCATTATGAAATTGAAAAGCCAACTACTCCTTATCATCAGCATAATGAACACAAAATAGTTACCCATTTAACTGAACAATTACTGGCTGGGAAAACAATGGCCTTAATGACAGATGCGGGCACACCAGGCATTAGCGATCCGGCTTTTTTATTAGTGCGTGAATGTATAAAAAATGATATAAAAGTCGAATGCCTTCCCGGCGCCACTGCTTTTGTACCTGCATTAGTGAATAGTGGTTTGCCGATGAATAGCTTTTGCTTTGAAGGATTTTTGCCTTTGAAAAAAGGACGCCAAACTTTCTTAAAAAGAATGGCAGATGAAGAGCGCACGATGGTTTTTTATGAAAGTCCCATGCGGCTAATAAAAACTTTACAAGATTTTATAGAATATTTTGGAGCAGAAAGATCATGCAGCGTAAGCCGCGAACTCACTAAAGTTTTCGAGGAGAATAAAAGAGGAACATTACAGGAAGTGCATGATTATTTTAATTCAAAAATTGTGAAAGGTGAGATTGTTATAGTGGTAGGAGGAAAGATTTAGATGGTTAAATTGTTGAATGTCTGGAGACAGTAAAACAACAATTAGCGCTGATTTCTATTTTTACAATAGCATAATATATACCGTTATACGGAAATGAAAATTTTGAAACTAAATCTGACTTCTTTTAAATCAAACTTAAAATTTATGAAATTTGCAATTGGTTTTCTTATGCTCATTACACTTATGATGTCATGTGGAGAAAAAAATAAAAACAAGGAGTTGTCCCAAAATCTTTTACCCATACAGGGAACATGGAAACTTATCTCCGGAACCATTATAGAAAAAGGAGATACCTCTGTTACAGACTATACAAAAAACCGTTCCTTTATTAAAATTATCAATGACTCGCATTTTGCTTTTTTAAAACATGATCTAAAGCCAGCAAAGGATTCATCCGGTGGTTTTGATGCAGGCGGTGGCAGATATTCTCTTATAGATAGCGCTTATACAGAACATTTGGAATATTGCAAAGAATCGGAATGGGAAGGCCACGATTTCACATTTACTATTTCAATAAAAAATGATACGCTTACGCAAAGTGGAATTGAAAAAGTTCCGGGTGGAGGTATCAATAGGTACAATATTGAAAGATATGTTAGGTTGAAAAACTAAAATTTAGAAAGAATCAAATCATTAATTGATTTTCTATGTTACAAAACCGTGTGGATCCTTTTGGCAATATCATTAAGACTAAGGTCCGGGGCTTTTGGATGGGCAATCGCGGTATCCTCCACAATGAAATGCAGCAGATACTTCGTCCTTTTAAATTAAAAGCATGGATAACATGTAAACTTCAATTCAACGGAAGAAAAAGAAAGGTAATGGCGCCCAACCGTTATACAGAGCTTTTTTTCATGGATGAAGCTACTTCTTTTGCAGCGGGGCACAGGCCTTGCTTTGAATGTAGAAGAAATGATTATAATAAATTCAAAACACTGTGGCTCAAAGGAAATCCCGAATATCATTTTGATGAAAAAACACCCATCAAAAAAATAGATGATATTCTGCATAAAGAAAGAATCAATCCTAATAAATCAAAAATTACCTACCAGGAAAACATTAAAGTAATTCCGAATGGTTCTTTCGTTTTGGTTAATAACCAAGCCTATTTGATTTTTGATAAAAAAATGTATTTATGGTCTCCTTTTGGTTATGAAAAAGGAATTGATCAGCCAAAAACAAATATGCTGGCTGTTCTCACTCCAAAGTCAGTTGTGAATACTTTTCGTGCGGGCTATCTGCCGCAAATAAAGTCGTTACCTGAGTAAATTCATTTTTTTAATAACTCAGCCCAAAACCAAATTTATACAAAGGTCCTTTCGAATCGTAGGGAACATCTTCTTTCTGATTGCGCACGGCTTCCATTGCATTTATCAGGACAAAAAAAGATTTCAATTTGCTTCCCATCATTTTTCTTTTTTATAACTTCATTTTCTACGAAGTTTGCATCTTCTAATATTTTAAATCAAAACCATGAATAAAAAAATCACTCTCCTTTTAATTTTTAATTTTACATTTTTAGTTTTTGTATTTGCACAGCCCGAGCGCTGGCAGCAGCGGGTAAAGTACAACATGAATGTAGATCTGAATGTGAATACCAATATTGTAAATGGAATTGAGAAATTGGAATACACCAACAACTCCCCGGATAAATTGAAGAAAGTATATTTTCATTTGTACTGGAATGCTTTTCAGCCGGGCAGTGAAATGGATGTGAGAAGCATTGAATTAGGGAAAATATTGATCAATGGCCGCCCAGACTGGGATTCAAGGGTCAAAGACAGGATATCTAAATTAACTCCTTCGGAAATTGGGTATCAGAAAATAAAATCTTTAAAAATGAATGGGGTAGAGCAGCCGGTTATATTACATGGAACCATTCTGGAAGTAGACCTTACCAAACCTATTTTACCAAAAAGTAAAGTGAATTTTGACATTGTTTTTGAAGCGCAGGTTCCTGTGCAGATCAGAAGAAGCGGCCGGGATAATGAGGAAGGAATTCACTATAGCATGAGCCAGTGGTATCCTAAATTATGTGAGTACGATTATGAGGGATGGCATACTCCGCAGTACGTGGCGCGTGAGTTCTACGGCGTGTGGGGAGATTACGATGTTTCTATAAAAATTGATAAATCCTATAAATTAGGCGCTACTGGTGTATTAGCAAATGCGAATGAAATCGGATGGGGTTATGATAAGCCGGGTACTTCTCTTAAAAATATTTCTTCTGCGGAACGCACCTGGCATTTCATCGGAAAAAATGTACATGATTTTGTATGGGCTGCCGATCCGGATTATGAACATATTGTAAAACATGTAGATGGAGTGATGATAAATGTGATCTATAAAAAAGTAGATTCATTAGAGAAGAATTGGCAACTGGTAGCAGATGCAGCTGTTACCGTTTTGCCTTATATGGAAAAGCGCTTTGGTAAATATGACCTTCCTCAGTATTCTTTTATACAAGGTGGCGACGGCGGAATGGAATATCCTATGGCTACCTTGATAAAAGGGCCAAGTTTGGGAACAGTCTTTCACGAATGGATGCATAGTTGGTACCAGATGATGTTGGCATCCAATGAAAATGAACATCCGTGGATGGACGAAGGCTATGCGAGCTATGGTGCGGCTGAAGTAACTGCCTATTATAATAAAGAAATGGGGAAAGAAAGTAATTCAAATCTACTTCCACTGCATCATTCAGGGGCTTACAGAGGATATTATTTTTTGCAGAAATTAAACCTGGCAGAACCGATGACAACGAATTCTGATCATTACAATACAAATATCGCCTACGAAATAAATGCTTATTCAAAAGGAGAGATACTGCTTGAACAATTAGGCTATATTGTTAGTGATTCTGTCAGAGATAAAATATTGCTTGAATATTATAAACTTTGGAAGTTTAAACATCCTAATCCAAATGATTTTTTTAAAGTGGCCCAGGATGTAAGCGGGATTCAATTAGGATGGTATAAAGAGTATTGGTTAAATACTATTAAAACAATTGATTATAGTATTGACAGTCTTTGGCAGGAAGGATCTGTATCTAAAATAAGATTACGGAGAATTGGTGAAATGCCTATGCCTATTGATCTTGAGCTAACTTTTAAAGATAGCACCAAAGAATTGCACTATATTCCATTGGATATGATGCTTGCTAATAAACCAGCGGAAAGTAATGAAAAAAGATTTGTACATAAAGAATGGAATTGGACCAATCCTACTTACGTTGTAGAATTCAACCATCCATTAAACCAGTTAATAAAAGCAGAAATAGATCCTACAAAAAGGATGGCTGACATGAATTTGGATAATAGTGCGTTGAAGCTGAATTGGTGATTGATTAATATGCCAATATGCTGATTAGCTAATATGCTAATGGTTAGAGTCCACAGTTTTTCAATTCTTTATTCTAAAATAATTTAGGAATATGAATTGAATTTTGCCGTTCATTAGCTAATTGGCACATCAGCGAATTAACTAATTTGAAGTATATATTTCTCCCTGAAAAATTCTTCCTCAAAGATTTTATTGATCTCCCAAATTCCTGGCCGGAGGCCACTTTCGTGGATTTCTTTAGTCAGATCACCACCTTTAAGGCAAATAAGCCCGGATATTTTTTTTGGCTGATCTACGGGCCTTTTATTCAATAGTGGACTGCTCCAATACCAAAGATCTTTTAATGGCGCTACGGCCCTTGAAACTATTACATCAAACTTTTTATTTTTTATATCTTCTGCACGAGTATGCTGAACCGTTACATTTTTTAATTTTATTTCAGAAGTAATTGCTTCTACTACTTTTAATTTTTTATTGATGCTATCTACCAAATGAAAATGAACGTTCGGGAAAAAAATAGCAAGGGGAATCCCCGGAAAACCACCACCGGCGCCAAGATCCATGATATGATAGCCATCCGGGAAATTAAATTGCGTAGCAATAGCCAAAGAATGTAACACATGATGCTCATAAAAATGATCCATATCTTTCCTGGAGATGACGTTTATTTTTTGGTTCCATTCTTCGTACAAGTTTTTCAGGGAAGCATATTGCTGTAATTGCTTTCCCGTAAAATCAGAAAAATATTTTGTCATGATTTGCATGAGGTAAATTTCGCTTAGGTTCCCCGGGTTTTTAAAACCTGTGAGGTATTCGAATGATAAAAATCAAACTTCCTTTGATAAAAGGTAAGGCCTTTCATGATATATCTTCAATATCATTTCTCCAAATAAGGTATTCGCCCATGCAAACCATTTCCGGGTAAATTTTTCCGGATTGTCTTTATTGAAAGATTCATGCATGAAACCTGTATTGGCATTGGTGTTTTTCAACATTCTTAGACAGGATTTTATTTCAGTATCATCCGTGCTGGTAATAATGCGCAGAATAATACTCATCGGCCATATCATATCATCGAGTGTATGTGGGCTGCCGCTTCCTTCGGCATATTTCCCTTTGAAAAAATATGGATTTTTATCACTTAAAATAAACCTTCGGGTATTTTGATAAACCGGATCTTTTACTGCGGCTTCATCTAAATAAGGCATTGAAAAAAGGCTTGGTACATTGCTATCGTCCATGAATAATTGGTTGCCGAATCCGTCTGCTTCATAAGCATATATTTCTCCAGATTGTACATGATGCGCGATAGCATATTTTTTTAACGCTTCATCCACTTCATTGGCCAGCGCATTACACTCTTCAGCAAATGCTTCATCTTTCAAGATTTTAGATGACATGATGGCAAGCTGCCGTAAAGAAACTACAGCGAAAAAATTTGATGGAATTAAAAACGGGAAAATAGTGGCGTCGTCGGATGGCCGGAAAATAGAAACGATCAATCCAACTGGTTTTATAGGATTGCCGTAACCATTGCCAGGAACGGTATCGGTTGACCATGAAGTAATTCTTCCGAAAGTATAAGGCCCTTTGGTTTCTTTACGTTGTTGTTGTTTAAAAGTTTTTACTACCAGCATCACGGCCTCTTTCCAATTAGAATCAAATGGGGAAATATCGCCGGTATCTTTCCAGTAATTATAAGCCAGCCTGATGGGATAGCACAAAGAATCCACCTCCCATTTTCTCTCATGCAATTCAGGTTTCATGGTGGTAATATCTTTATCCCATTCGCTACCTGTAGGCCCGTCATTAAAAGCATTGGCGTAAGGATCAATAAGAATACATTTTGTTTGCCGGTTGATAACTCCGGCAATTAATTGTTGTAAATTTTTATCATCCTTCATCAAAGGGAGGTAAGGCCACACCTGTGCACTGCTGTCGCGCAACCACATGGCGTGAATATCGCCGGTTATTACAAAAGTGTCGGGCTTGCCATCTACCATTTTAAAAAATGCGGTTGTGTCTAAAGTGTTCGGAAAACAGTTTTCAAAAAGCCACGCCAGTTCCGGGTCTTTTATTACCTTTTTCATTTTTGTGATAGTGGCTTCCACAGCAGGACTGGTAAATCTTCTTTCGCCAAGGGGAGGGCGTTTATTCGGAAGTTCAGGTGATAATGCTGCGACTTTAAGGATCTTTGGAGTTAGTAAACCTAAACCTGCTGCGCTTGTTTGATAAAGAAATGTTTTTCTTTTCATAATGAATGATTAGTTTAAAAAATTTGCCACGAACTGCACGAATTTACACGAATTGAGGAAGATAATTTCACAGTAAACAAACAAATATTACTGATTTCTGTTTTTAAATTCTTTGCTATAATTGCTTTATAAAAATCTAACAATTCAATAACTATTTCCACTTCTTCTTTGGCTTCTTAAAAAGCGCCGGGACAAAAATCAGGTAATAAAAAAACATCCATACATCAAAAAATATAAACCAGGAGAAAAGGTCTTTTTCGTCTAATTTTTTTGTTGTTTTAAAAAGTATAACTGCCTGTATGATAAAACGGATTCCGAAAACGGCCAATGTAAATTCCCAGTTAAAAAGAAATAAAGAGGCGATAAATAAAGGATAGAAAATGAAAAGCGAAAAAGAATAAAGGGCTAATAAAAATTGATGAATTCCCTTGTAATATTTACTGGTAGTATAATGCCGGTTTTTTTGACGGAACCATTGTTTCCAGGAACCTGGTGGTTGGGATAAGGTGAATGCTTCTTTATCAAGTACAATAGCGGTATTCTTTTTTGTAGAAGCTTTATTTATAAAAAGATCATCATCGCCACCGGGAACATGATTGTGTGCTGAGAATCCTTTGTGCCTGAAAAATACAGATTTTTTGTAGCTTAAATTTCTTCCGACACCCATATAAGCCATGCCACTTTGAGCATAAGATAAATATTGCAATGCGGTATGAAAAGTTTCCCATCTCACTATTTTATTAAAAATTCCTTTCTTTTTGTAAAGCGGCCCGTAACCCAAAATAATTTCAATGCCTTCATCATAACCTTCCTGCATTTTTTCGATCCAGTATTCTGAAGCAGGTACACAATCCGCATCTGTCAACAAAACAATTTCATATTGCGCGGTTTTAATCCCAATACTTAACGGAAATTTTTTGCCGGGTATGAAACGTGCTTCCTGCTTGAGTTCTATTAATTTTAATTGTTTGAAAGTTTTTTGAAATCCTTCCACAATATATTTGCTTTCATCCAAGGAATTGTCGTCAACTACAATAACTTCGTGAGTGGTACGATACTTTTGTACTAATGCTCCGGGAAGATTTTTTACTAAGTTACTGGCTTCATCCCGTGAACAAATAATTACCGAAACAGGATGTGTCTGAAAAATCTTTTTTGATTTTGGTTTAAATGTTGCAAGTTTCAAAAAGAAAAAGAGGTAATAAAATAATTGTACAAAAGTGATTGCACAAAACCCTAAAAAAACCAGATTCCCCGGCGAGTTAAAAAAATCAGTTAGTTTCATCTAAATGCAAACATACTTGCGTTCCTGATAGTTGCAAAAAAAAGATATAACGATTTCTATCCTGACTTTTACAATGGACCGGGATGTATAATTGATTGCTCTTTATCTTTGCGACCTTTAAATGACAATTCATGGCCGCACTTCAATTTGAACTTCAGTGTACAGATAAATCTTCCAAAGCGCGTACAGGAAAGATTTCTACCGATCACGGAGAAATTCTTACTCCTGTTTTTATGCCTGTGGGTACTGTAGGAAGCGTGAAAGCCGTAACCCAACAACAATTGCATGATGATATACATGCGCAAATTATTCTTGGAAATACGTATCATCTTTATTTGCGCCCCGGCCTTGAAATACTTGAGGCCGCGGGGGGATTACACAAGTTTATGAACTGGGGAAAACCCATTCTTACTGACAGCGGCGGTTACCAGGTTTTTTCGCTGAGTGGTACACGAAAGATCACAGAAGAGGGCGCGGTATTTCAAAGCCATATTGATGGCAGCAGGCATTTATTTTCTCCTGAGAGGGTGATGGATATTCAAAGAATCATTGGTGGTGATATTATTATGGCTTTTGACGAATGCCCGCCGGGCGCGAGTGAGCATAATTATGCCAAAAAATCTTTGGAACTTACCAATCGCTGGCTGGACAGATGTTTCGGGCAATTTAATAAAGCCACTAACAAGTATGGCTATACACAAAATTTATTTCCCATAGTACAGGGAGGGATACATCATGACCTCAGAAAGATTTCTTGTGAGTATGTTTCTTCAAAAGAGGCTACCGGCAACGCTATCGGTGGTTTAAGCGTGGGTGAGCCTACAGAAAAGATGTATGAGATATGTGAACTTTGTTGTGAAAATCTTCCGGTTAATAAACCACGATATTTAATGGGAGTAGGTACGCCGTGGAATATTCTTGAATGTATTTCGCTTGGCGTAGATATGTTTGATTGCGTGATGCCTACACGCAATGGCCGTAATGCGATGCTTTTCACCAGCAAGGGAATTATTAATATTGACAATAAAAAATGGGAAAAAGATTTTTCTCCTCTTGATGATGGTATTGAATGTGAGGTAAGTAATTTTTACAGTAAAGCTTATTTACGTCATTTGATAAAATCAAAAGAAATACTGGGATTGCAAATTGCCAGCATTCATAATCTTGCATTTTATATAGATATAGTTTCCAAGGCAAGACAACATATTGCGGGAGGAACTTTCGCATCCTGGAAAAATGAAATGGTAGTAAGATGGCAGGAAAGACTGTAGAATTGATTGTTTGATTGATGTATTGCTTTATTGATAGTTTGTTCCTGTTACTATCTTATTTTTATATAAGAAATCTTTTAAAATTTTAACTTCATTAATACATTCTATAAATTCAGAATAAATATTTTTGCGAATCTTTATAACAAAGTATTAATGAATGAAGTTGAATGATTATTTTTTAAGCACCTGTAAATCTTTTATTATGTCAAGATGGTTTATGCTATTTCTTTTTACAGTGATTTCGGCAAATTTTTTATTTGCACAGCAAAATAATTTTGAAATAAAAGGAGCCGGATCAAACTTATACTTAGAACATGCTGTTTCACCTAAAGAAAGTTTTTTCAGTGTTGGGCGAATGTATAATGTAAGCGCAAAGGAACTTGCTGCTTTCAATCATCTTAAAATGGAAGCTGGTTTAAAGATTGGTGAGATTTTAAAAATTCCTTTAAATAAAATTAATTTTACTCAAACCGGAGCGAGAACTAAAACAGAGGCAAATGTACCCGTTTATCATACTATAGAACCTGGTGAGACACTTTATCGCCTGGGAGTAAATTATAACAAAGTACCATTGGCTTTTATAAAAAGATGGAATCATCTTCAATCCAATGAATTGGCTGCTGGAACACCTATAATCGTTGGCTTTCTAAAAGTAGATAAAGCTCAATCTGCTTTGGCTAAGCATAAATTTGAGCCCGTAACACAGGTAGCTGAAGTCCCCCAAAAAGAAGTAAAGCCGGAAGAGAATAAACCTGAAGAAACTGTGGCTGCCTCACCTGAAGTAAAAAAGCCTGAAACTGCAAAATCTGAAAATGAAGCACCTGTGCCTGTACAAGCAAATGCGAATACAATAACGATTGCCCCTGTAAATACAAACAGCGCTAATATAATATCCGGAGGCTATTTTATGAATTTATACAACCGTCAAAGTCAAAATAAATCTTTTGTTTATAGAAATGCTGCAGGGGGCGTATTCAAGTCAACCAGCGGATGGCAGGATGGTAAATATTACTGTTTCAATAATGATGCGAGTGCAGGAACTGTTTTGAAAATTACAGATAATGTTACCGGGAAAAGTGTCTATGCCAAGGTGTTAGATGTTATTCCGGATATTAAGCAAAATGAAGGATTGTCAGTAGTAATAAGCAATGCAGCTGCCGATGCCCTTGGAGCCGGCGATAATAAATTTGATTGTGTGGTGAGTTTTGGTAAATAAAAAATGAAGAAATCAAAATATAAATCTTGCTTAATTATTTGTTTACTGTCTCAACAAATATTACCTGTTATTTATTAACCCAATAATCCACAACTGTAACATCGTCAGCAACGGGAAGTGAGATTTTAAAAAGCCGAGCGTGTTCAGGAATTTTTGCATAATTCATTTTATCTTCTTCTGAAGCAAATGTGGTAACATATACATGTTTTAAAAGACCACTATTTCGGCTTGAAATATCTACTCCCGATTCAAATCCTTTTACTAAAGGGCTTTTTGCCAGGTCCCTGTAAACTTCGTCCAATGCTTTTATGCTGTCTGCGTTTGCATTCTTTTTAAAAGTTATAATAACAATATGTTTTAAAAGAGAAGGCGATGATTGGTTGGATTGTGCATTTAATTTATTTGTAAGAAAAAGAGAAGCAATTACAAATATTGAAAGAGTATAAAGAAATGGCTTCATATCTTAAAAGTTTAGGAATGGTAAGCTACAATAATTTTTATAATTGAGCTATGTTAGTTTGGGTGCAATTCAAAATGGAATCTCATTCCCATTACAACTTCACTGAAACCGTTACCCCATAAGTTTTTGGATCGCCTAAGTGTACTGCACCGAAATCGTACGCATACAAAATATATTTTTTATCGCCCAGGTTCCTTCCCCAAAAAATGATGGAAAGATTTTTTAAATTGATGCCAAAGCGTGTATTAAAAAGACTGTATGGGTTTTGTTCTATTGTATTTGCCAGATCAAAATATTGACTGCCGAGATATTTCCATTCTCCTCTTACAAATAATTGTGTATTTTTTTTATTGCCGATTTCTATATTGTATTGCGCAGCAATCATCGAAGTAACGTCTGGAGTAAATATCTGGCGTTTTCCTGCCAGGTCCACATCAGAATTATTTTCAGAAAGTTTAAGTTTGTTATAAGTGGCGTGTGTATATCCAAAACTATAATCTACTTCCAGTCCTTTTACCGGCAAAGCATTTACTTCTAACTCTGCTCCTTTGCTGGTAAGTTCACCTGTATTTTTTGTAATGGTAACCGCATCAGGCAATATAAGAGTGGGAACCTGTACGTCAGAAACTATCGTATAAAACAAAGAAGTGTTCAAAATTAATTTATTATTGAAAAATATATTTTTTGATCCTGCTTCAATATTGTTGCTATGCTCGGGTTTGTATTTATAAAGTGGTGGCTGCGTAGGATCTGACGAAAGTGGCGTTAAACCTCCGGTCCTAAATCCACTGCTGTATGTGATGAAAGCAATATCATTTTTAGTATAATGCCAGGTAAAACCCACCTTTGGAGAAAACGCGGTGAAATTAGCAGTGGCAGAAGTATCGTTTTGAAAATTATACTGCGGATTAGGATCAGGATCTTTTTGATATTGGCCTAAAACATTTTGATAATCATGTTCATAATCATATCGCAAGCCCACTGTTATATCTATTTTATTGGCAGCTTTGTAAGTTTCCTGGCCATACACCGCAATGCCTGTGCTCCTGGCAATGGTAGTATTGATCAAAGAATAACCGGTATCGGGACTTCCAACAAGTGCAGCATCTTTTCCAAAATAAGTAGCTTGTTTATTAGAGCTGTTTTGATGAAAAAAATAGGTTCCTGCTGTCCATTTAAAACGGTTGCCTGACGTAGCAGGAGAAGTGAATTTAAATTCCTGTGTAAACACATTTACATTGTTCCATTTTTTGCCATAATTATTAATTATTGAAATCGCATCAGCCGGAGAAAAATCTCCATCTATTGGAGTCTTGTAATAACGATAATCAGATTGATAAGATGATTGGGAATTGAAATTAAAAGTTCGTCCACTGTAATTAAGCGACAAGGAAGAATTAAAAATGTTGTCAACCATTTCAGTTATCGCATTTTGGTCTAATTGAAAAGGATTTTTTAATGCTTCCTCCGCGCCCATTACCAAAGGAAAAGGGCCATCATTCCGATTGGCTGTATGTTTTACATTTAATGTAGCTTCCCATTTTGAACTGATTAAATATTTAAGGTAGTAATTTCCTGAAATGCTATGCTGCTTATCATAATTACTGTTATTAAATTCATTGGTATAAAATCCATTTCTTCCTTCATACATTCCGGCTGCGCCAAAAAATAATTTATCTTTTATCAATGCAGTTCTTATACCGGCTGTATATCGCTGCTGTCCATAGTTTCCATAACTTATATCTGCAAAACCGGTAGTGTTATTTCCCGGTCGTTTGGTGATCACATTGATAACGCCACCCATTGCATTTCTTCCATATAAAGTTCCCTGTGGGCCTCTTAAAATTTCTATGCGCTCCACATCATATAACTGTGATATGTAAGTGTCCAATCCAAACTGATCCACTCCGTCAATATAAGTGGCAACAGCAGGATCATAAGAAGTGGTAACAATACCCCTGATAGAAGTTACGCTCCTTTTATCGCCAGGATCTCCTGAATATAGATCAGGAGAAATGGCAGTAAGGTCATTCATGTTTGTAATACCATAATTCTCTATGGATTTTGAAGAAAGTGTGGTAATACTTGCCGGTAATTGTTGTGCCAATTCTTCCCTTTTTAAGGCGGTTACTGTTAGCTCACTCAGTTGCTGATAAGCAGGCTTTAGTATTATCTCAATTTCTTTCTGATCTTTATTGATATTGACTTTCTGATTGATCTCAGCATAGCCGATTCTGCTTATATTTAAAATATAAATTCCCGTGAAAATATTTTTTATAAAAAAAATTCCTTTGTCATTGGTAACCGTTCCATATTGACTGTTTAATAAATGAACCGAAGCACCCTGAACAGGATTGGAATTTTCATCAACTATTTTACCTTTAAGAACCGATTGAGATTGAGCAACAGATACAAATGATGCCAATAAAAGTGAAAAGAGCAGGAGCTGGATTTTCATAAGATTGCAGGGAGTTTTTATTTTAATTTTTTAAAAAGAAGAGAGTTTTTTATGCTAAACTTTTTTTGATCTCACTTAATTTTATGTGTAAAAATAAGATTAATGGGATACCTGTCAATCAATAACTTTTTTCAAATGCTTATTATATTTACCACCAAACATTATTGAATTATGTAGAATTTCTTTTAAATAATCAGGAATATTAAAATACCATTTTTTTCGTCTAAGCCTTTCTGTTATATTTTTTAGGGAATAGGAATTCCGGTTTATTATTGGTTTACTGTAAGCGTTTCATCTTATAAAATAATATACACAATCCCTTTTATTACCGGTGTATTATTTTTTAGATCAATCAGGTAAACATACGCTCCAGCCTGTTGTGGCTCCCCTTTAAAAGTTCCATCCCACGAAATATTTCTACCATTATTATCGAAAACTATTTGACCGTATCGGTTAAAAACTTTTACTTCTGCGCCTGGATAAGCCTGCAGGGTTTCTATTAACCATGTATCGTTGATCCCATCTCCGTTGGGCGTGAATGCGTTTGGAATATACAGTTGCTGATACACTTTTACCTGTACACTATCAGTTGCCGTTTTGCATCCTTTATTAGAATATACATTCAATGTATATATTTGATTAGTATCGGGATTGGCAATTGGAGCGAGCGTAGAAATACCGGAAATATTTATATCAGGTGTCCACAAATAAGTAACATCCGTGCCGCCTGCTGAACCATCAAGTGTAGCAGACTGGCCTTTGATGATTACTTTATCCGGACCTGCATTAGCGACTGGATTTTCATTGACCGTTACCAAAACAGAATCGGATACTTCGCAATCATTATTGGTTACGGCAACAACATACAAAGTACTCTCACCAGGAGACGCGATTGGATTGGGAATTGCCGTATTTGAAAGGCCCTCAGGCGGCGACCATTGATAAGATGTGATATTATTGCTTCCAGTACTATTTAACTGCACTGATGATCCCGCGCATATTTCCTGGTCATTTCCCGCATCTATAGTGGGCTTCAGGAATAATGAGGTAGCCACTGAATCTTTACTAACACATCCTTTGGCAGAAGTTACCGATACATAATAATTGCCATTATTACCTAAGCTTACCGCTGGAATAAAAGGATTTTGATCATTGCTCGAAAAACCCAATGGCCCATTCCACGAAAACAGAACACCACCATTTGCCATTAAATGTAATGTGTCGCCAGTGCAATGACCTGTAGCAAATGCATCAACGACGGGATATTTATTAACACCCACTGCTACTACATTTGAAAAAATAGAACAGGAAGAAACACCCATATTCTGACGTTGGGAAACCGCCAACCTGTAAAGATATCTTGCCGGAATATTGGTGGCAGGCCTAACAAATATTTTGTTGGTATCTCCAACAAGATTGGTGTAGGAAGCACCACTATCCGTACTTACCTGCCATTGATAAGCCGGATCAGAATAACCGGCAGAAACATCTGCCTGGATTGTAAATACTGAACTATCCCCGGTACAAACATCTACAGAATCCAATGAGCCGTTAATATTAGCTGTAACTAAAGGGCCGCAGGCACGAAAAGTAATATCATCAAGCAACAGATCATTACCACAGCCTCCGGGAGCATTATTGGTCATTCTTAATATCACCGAACTTTCGCCAGAAGTAGTAGTAAAAAATAATCCATATTGTTGCCAGCCCAGGTCTTCAGGAATATCCCCTGTGGAATAAGTGCCCAAAACCGTTCCGGAAGTAGTTTCAATATTAAAAGTAATATTTGGTTTGATACCCACACCATTGCATGCAAAGGTTGTAAGTAGATTGAATATCCAGGCTGCAAATTGGTAAGTTGTATTCGGGCAAAGGTTATCTACCTGTTTTACAAAAAAATCGCCAGGGTTATAAGACGCGTTCACTACCATCATATATCCGTTTGCATTACCTGTATGATCTGTTGTAGGATACCATGTACCACCAAAACAATTGGTGACGGAATTAGCAATTGTATAATATCCATCCTCCGGGCATCCATCCGTAACGTAAGTATAATTAGTAGTTCCGGCGCTCAAAGGGGAGCCAGGATTAGATCCGGCACCAAAAGTAATGTCAACCACAGGATCACCCAGGCTTCCCTGGCATAATTGAGCTGATGTATCTGTGGATGAAATAAAAAACAGGATGAAAAAGAATATCGAAATTTTGAAATACTTATTCATTAATAAAGGTGCTTTATTGTGGTATTTTAATTCTGCTTAAAATTGTAAAAAATAGATGTTTGGTTTAAAAGAGGAAAGGTAAATCCTTAAATTTATATTTTCTTCCAAACTATTTATAGGTGAATAAAATATTTCTTGGCAGTTTGTGGCTCAATTTGATTATGACAAATGGCATTATTTTTCAAATAGTTTTAGAAAACAGTAAACTAAGAAATATCAGTGATTTTTATTCGGGGAAGCATTTAAAAGAGAGTTACAGCTACTTAACTTTATAAAAAAAATCCATGACAACATTTTACGAAAGTGATACAATTACACCGGTATCTCAATCCCATCTTACAATACAACAAGCGAAACAGGAAGAAGGGAAGGAGATAAAGAATAAATATATTTCCTTTCTTTTATTTTTTGGAGCAGGTTTGTTTCTCTTTGTTGTAGGTTATTTTTCTTCAAGCCTGGTCACGCTCATTTTTGGCGCCTTATTTACACTTGTAATTATATTGAGTTTTATTCAAACAATTATACAACGGAGAGTAGCGGCGGCGATGAACTCAAAGAGCAGCCCTTCACAACAAAAATTAAATGAAATAGAAAAAGGCACTAATGTTACTTCCCAAACGGCAATAACATTTAAAATTCCTGCTTTTCAACTGGATGTTTATGAGCAAAATGAATTGCCGGATCATTCGTACTCATTAAACAAAAATCTTACTGAAGAAAAAAATATTTTTAATCTTAAACCTTTAAGCATTTTTTACTTTTTCAATTTCTACTCTACAGGTTCGCTGATAAATAAAACAAGTGGCGGTTTTCAAAGACACGGTTCCGTTTTTTTTCTTGGCTCTCCTCAAGACATAAGCTTTTCCAAATTCTGGAAAATGTTTTCAATAAAAAAAATAATGCAACGACTTTTGCTCACTACTCCGGATAAATTAGCGGATGCAATGGGCAAAGTTTCTCTGCGGCCTTTACCTCCTAAAACGAAAGGCTTAATGACTGAAAATTATTTTGACGGTGCATATCCTTCTAATGTTTTTTATTGTACAGATGCTATATGGCAACAATGCGTTTCATTGTTATTTGCTAAAACAGATTTTTCCATAATTGATGCCTGCGACTATACAAAAGAAAGGGCAGGCCTTCAGTGGGAGATCGGGCAGATCATTAATCATATTGCAACTGAAGATATGGTGGTATTGATCAACAGCAAAACAGATATCGTTGCTTTAGGAGAATCTTTTAGAAATTCGTGGAAGCTTATGAATGCAGATTCGCCGAATAACAGGGAGCGTACGGCTCCTGTACGTTTCATATTTCACCAGTTGCCTGATCACAAAATTGGTGAAACAGAGCACACAAATATTGTTTATGAACAATACCACCAGGAAGCATTGTCAAATGATAAAATTATTGCTTTCATGCTGAGCCACGCTAATGTAGTAGTATGATTTTTTTGCAGAAATACTCACTAAGAAAACCTAAAAGGAACAGAAACCGGCATAAATTAAAAAAGGCGAACTAAGTCGCCAATATAAATTCAATAAATTATCCGGTAAAATTTAATCAAAAAGAGTATCCTCGTTTCTACGAAAATAGATTTTATTTTCCATAAATTCTGCTGTAGCTAAAAGCGCAGGATTAGGAATTCTTTCGTAAGCGCGGGAAATTTCAATCTGCTCTTTGTTTTCATGAATTTCTTCAAGGCTGTCGGTATGGCTGGCGAATTCTTCCAGTTTATTATGCAATTCTTCTTTGATTGCAATATTGATCTGATTGGCTCTTTTTGCAATCACCGAAATGGATTCATATAAATTCCCGGTTTTCTCTTTTACGTCAATAAGGTTTTGAGTTTCTACTACGTTACTGGTATTAGAGTTTTGCTGGCGTCTTAATTTGCTCATCTTGTATTTTTTTAATATTATTTTGACTAAGATTTTTATAATTCTCTGCTTCTTTTAATAATTTACTATCAGGAAAGCGATCTGCGAAATCATAATATTCAGAGGTTACTTTACCATATCTTTCCTCCTGTTTCATAAATATGCTCGTATTAGCATAGGCATAATATGATTTCACTACCATCAGCATATATTGATCACCTTTAGGAGATTCAGGATAATTAAGCAACAGATTTGAAAAGTATATCCCCGCAGCCTGATACAATTGAAGATTATAATATAATTTGGCAGCGAGATAATCTTTCTCCTCCAGTTTGTCCCTGCACTTCGTAATTATTTGATTGGCTGCAGTATCTCTTGTCGAATTAGGATAAGAGTTAATAAATCCCTGCATCATCCCTATAGATTTAATAGTGTTTGTTTGATCTAATTCTACGTTTGGTGATTGTTTATAAAACGTGTATGCATGCATATAAGCGATCTCTTCTGCCTTACTACTGTTAGGAAAAACGCCGAGGTAACTTTTAAAAAGATTTTCGGCATCTAAATAATTCTTTTGATAGTAAGAACAGTAGGCATATTTATAATACAATTCTTCAAATTTATCTGACCCTTTAAAAACAGGGAATAATTCCTGGTACAACTGTTCAGCATTTCTATAGTTTTTATTAGCATAATACTCGTCTGCTTTTTTGAACTTGTATTCATAATCAGTACTTTTTAGGATTTTGTTAAACTGATTACTACAACTGGAAAGCATCAGGAATGGCAACAATAAAGCAAAAAATATTTTCATAAAGAGCCGCAAATTTAAGTTATTTTAAACAAAAATGCATATAAAATATTTGGTAAAAAAATCGGCATAGTTAATCTTTTGATATAAAAAAACCCTCCCCGAAAAGATGGGGAGGGTTTATCATTGAGCAAAAAGTGTATCTTTTAATTTGTTTTAATATCCACAGTGTTTACATCACCACCACCTACTTCACAATTAGTAGTAATACGGTCTGCACTGATACCTTCTTTTTCTGTTAAGTAAGTCTTGATAGCATCTACTCTCTTGTTGCAAAGAGCCTGAGAAGCTTTAGAAGCTGCAGGATAACCAGTTACTGTTATTGAGCATGAAGGACTGTTTTTCAATTTTGAAGCGACAGTTGCCAACATTGCTTTTGCATCATTGCTAATGCTGATACTCCTGTTTCTGAAAGAAATACTTGGAAGGTCTCCTATGTTGCACTGACTTGCTACTGCCATAGAATCTCTTATGTTTCTGCAACAATCAGGTTCAGGGCATTTACCCACACCATCAGCATCCACCGGTTGACAATATGTAGGAGTAATCAACTCTTTATCCTTGTAGTCTGGAACACCATCACCATCAGTATCCAAAGGACAACCATGTACATCAACAGCAACTCCTGCAGGTGTATTCGGACATTTATCAAATTGATCAGTAACACCATCACCATCAGCATCGGGCAAAACTGGTGTTGGTAATTTCATGTGCTTAGGAGCATTGATTTCGCTATATGCATAATCAAGAGGGTTGATCCACCAAAGAGGTTCAACAGCTTTCGAACCTAAGTTAAAGTTCAGCCCTACTGAAGCATAGTTGTAAGAATCGTAGTTCCCTGTCAAAACAGGGTCAGATACGGGGCGTTCCTGCCACTCCTGACCATCAAGCAAATCATCTTTAACAATAGTAAACTTGTCCTCAAGAGCAAGATTTACTCTTTTGCTTAATTTGAAAGAAACGCCAGCAATCAATGAAGCAGAAGGCCTGAAACTCTGTCCAAATAATTTTGGTTCGTTTTGATCATTATTTTGGGCGGGGGTCTCATAGCTATTATCCATCATGGATTTTAATGCTTTACGAATATCTTTTCTGCTGGAGTAACCGGATTGGGTTATTTGAGAAAAATTATAAGGAGTAGAACCATTCAATGCATTTACCATTGTTTTATAAATAGTACCGCCAAAGCCTACACCGCCGTAAAGAACCATCCCGGTCTTTTGTTTATGAAAACGTATATTATTTAAGGTAAATAGTCCTTCTAAAGAAAGGTCCTGAATATGAGAACGATAATTATAATAAACAGGCGTTGGAGCCGCATAATTGGCGTTCCATGCAGTGTTATTGGCATAACCAACAGATGGTTTCCAATCCAAACCTTTGGCAACTCCATTTGTATATTGCAATCTCAAAGAGAAAACATATCCAAGCGCCTTCCGGATATGCAAACCAAAGCCGCCGGTAGGCAATACAGAGGGAACATCGCCGCTTACTGAATACATGCCTCCGGAAATTCCTATTTCTGTTTCACTACGAGGTTTCGCCGGAAAATCGTAGGTGTTATTCATAAACTCATTTTGTTGTGCTTTTCCCTTAGAGGAAATGACACTGGAGTCATATATATTATAGACACCAGTATCCTGGGCGAAAACGCCAAGGGATAAGAGGGAAAAAATTCCCATTAACAATAATTTAAACTTTTTGCTTGACATAACTTTTTGATTAATGATTTCTTAAATAAACTTTTTGATTGCGCAAAAATATCAAAGGAAACTCAAAATTCAAATTTTTTTTAGTATTCACTTGGATTTTGAGCCATTTATATATTCTTACTTATTTGAAAACTTAAGGAGAATGTCATCAACAAACGAACCAAAATAAATTTTATTTTATTTAAGTTAATAATTTTAACTCCAAAATAATAACGTTTTATTTATTTCTTTTTTAAAAATTTTAACTGATAATCTCCTAAATATTGGTTTCTGGCTTAAATTGCCATTTTACTTAAGAAATGAAATTCTCAAAAAATCTTATCGCAGCTGAACTGGCCACTTTTGAGCAAAAATTTGCACAATCTGTGAAAAGCCAAACCCCTTTGCTCGATAGGATAATGAAATATATTATTAAAAGGAAAGGGAAACAACTCAGGCCGATGTTTGTTTTTTTAAGCGCCAAACTTCATGGAACCATTAATGAATCTACCTATCGTGCAGCCGCATTAGTAGAATTATTGCATACTGCTACCCTGGTGCACGACGATGTGGTAGATGAATCTTTAGAAAGAAGGGGGTTTTTTTCGGTAAATGCCTTATGGAAAAATAAGATCGCTGTATTAGTAGGAGATTATCTTCTTTCAAAAGGATTACTTCTATCTACTGAAGCCGGAGATTTTAAACATCTCCATATATTGTCTGAAGCCGTGAAACAAATGAGTGAGGGTGAATTATTGCAAATTGAAAAAGCGCGTAAATTAAATTTAAAAGAAGATATTTATTTTGAAATCATCAGAAGTAAAACGGCATCTTTACTTTCATCAGCTTGTGCTGTAGGCGCCTGGAGCACAAGTAATGATGAAGTACTTACTAATAAAATGAAACTTTTTGGTGAAAAGACCGGAATTGCTTTCCAGATAAAGGATGATCTTTTTGATTATGGAAATGATGATATTGGCAAACCAACTGGAAATGATCTGAAAGAAAAGAAATTAACCTTACCTCTTATATATACACTTAACAATTTAAACCCGCAGGAAAAAAGAAAAGTTATCTACATAATAAAAAATGAAAATAAAAACCCTGACAAGATTAAATATGTATTGCAAAAAGTAATAGAAGCCGGAGGAATAGATTATGCAACTAAAAAAATGGTTCAATACCGTGATGAAGCACTAGAAATACTGTTTGAGTTTCCCAAAAGTGAAATAAGAGACGGTCTTGAAGAACTGGTAAGATATACTACTGACAGGAAATATTAATTTTAATTAGCTGTTTTGCGAGTGTGCTGATTTACCAATTTGAAAACTCAAAATTCAACCTGCAAAATTCAACGAAAGCTTCTAAAAGTTTATTAATTTACGTGAATTCAATTGCCCAATCGCTAATTGGAGCATTAGCAAATTATTTAGTATGGAAAAAAGATGGAAAATATGTGTGGCTGATCAGGGAAAACTAAAGGATTTACAGCAATCTTTAAAAATAAACCAATCCTTATGTAACATACTTGTTCAAAGAGGAATTGACACTTTTGAAAAAGCAAAAGATTATTTCAGGCCCCAACTATCCCAGCTACATGATCCTTTTTTGATGAAGGATATGAATAAAGCAGTTGAAAGAATTTTATCCGCTGTAAAAAATAATCAGAAAATTCTTGTATTCGGCGATTACGATGTAGATGGAACTACCTCGGTTGCCCTCATTTATCGGTTTCTTAAAAAAATATATATTGAAGATAAAATTGACTTTTACATTCCTCACCGTTACAGGGAAGGTTATGGTGTAAGCAAACAGGGGATTGATTTTGCAAAAGAAAATAATTTTGACCTGATCGTTTCTCTCGATTGCGGAATAAAATCTGTCGAACTTATCAGGTATGCTGCTACGTTAGGTATTGATTTTATTGTGTGTGACCATCATCTTCCGGATGGAGAAATACCACCGGCTATTGCTATTTTAAATCCAAAACAAAGTGATTGTACCTATCCATACAAAGAACTTTGTGGTTGTGGGATAGGTTTTAAATTAATCACAGCGATCTCACAACGGCTAGGCCTGAACGAAAATGAATATCTGTGTTACCTGGACCTGGTGGTAACTGCAATTGGCGCAGACATTGTGCCTATTACAGGCGAAAACAGGATTCTCGCTTTTTATGGGCTACAAAAGCTCAATACTACTCCCTGTGCGGGTATAAAAGCGCTTATCGAATTGAGCAGTATTCAAAAAAAATATTCAATAAATAATGTGGTCTTTATAATTGCTCCACGGGTGAATGCAGCCGGACGTATGGATGATGCCTCCAAAGCAGTGAAGATGTTCATTGAAGATGATTTTGCCAAAGCAAAGGAATATGCAGAAATGCTTCATAGCGATAATACAGATAGAAAAGACGCCGATTCAACCATTACGGAAGAAGCATTATCCATGATAGCAAACGATCCGGAAATGCTGGCAAGGAAAACTACAGTGGTATTTCAATCTCACTGGCACAAGGGAGTTGTGGGAATCGTTGCCAGCAGGCTAATAGAAAATTATTATCGCCCCACAGTGGTACTTACTCTTGGCGAAAATGTTGTGGGAGGAAGTGCGCGTAGTGTTCCGGGGTTTAATTTATATGAAGCGATACATGCTTGTCGCGAACATTTGATAGGCTATGGTGGCCATTTTGCCGCAGCAGGAATGTCTATGTTTCCTGAAAATGTAACTGCTTTCAGTAAAAAATTCGAAGAAGTAGTATCGTCTACAATTGATCCATGTTTGCTTACACCTGAACTCATCATAAATGCTGAAATCAATTTTAATGATATCAATAAAGGCTTTTATAAAATAGTGGAACAAATGGAACCTTATGGGCCGGAAAACCTGCGCCCGGTGTTTATTACAAAAAAAGTACGAAATACTGAATGGACAAAAATTGTAAAAGAACAACACATTCGTTTTGTAGTAAAAAACAAAAACATTACTCTAACCGGGATAGGGTTTAATCTTGCTGAAAAATTTTCCTTGTTACAAATGAATAAACCGATTGACATTGTTTACACTATTGATGAAAACGTGTGGAACGGCGAAACGAGTCTTCAGTTAAAAGTGATTGATTTGAGGATTTCTGAGTTGAATGGTTAAAAGGTCAATTAGGTTAATAAGAAAAATGCATTATTTATTTGTTTACTGCTTCAACTATAAAATAAGTATAGTCTTGCTGCCATTGCAGCATAATAACCATTTAATAATTCAATCTTGAACTCCTTTTATTACTTAAAATATTTTTATTTCATTGCTAGAAACTGGAATTTAAGGCTTGCTTTCTTTACCGTTTACCATGAAATAAAAGGTGAAAAAAAATATAATATCAATACTACAAAAATTGATAACCTGCACCATGAAAAAATTGAAAGCGCCAATTTAACTCACACCTCTATTTACCAGGGAACTAATTATTATTTGATCGAAAGAGCATTTGAGTTCCTTGAAAATGAAAATGCAAATAGTCTTATAGACTTTGGATCGGGCAAAGGAAGAATCATGGTTGTTGCTGCGCATTATGGCTTTAAAAGTATTTCCGGGATTGACTTTTCTGAAGCATTATGTGCGGAAGCAGAAATGAATATTGAAAAAATAAAACCATTTTTCCCTTCAGCAAATTTTAAAATTCTTTGTGATGATGTAGTAAACTATGCAATTAAAAATGACGACAATGTTTTCTTTTTCTTTAATCCTTTTGATGATGTAGTGATGCTGCAGGTTGTAAAAAATATTCTTTTTTCGCTAAGGCAAAAACCAAGAAAAGTATTTGTTGTTTATATCAATCCTTTACACAAAGAAATTTTTTTAAGTGCCGGTTTCGAAGAGGAATACTATTTAAAGAAAATGCAATACCTGGAATTTAGTATTTTATCAAAAGAAATTGAACAAGAATAAATTCACAGTGAGAAAGTATAAATTCACATTTACTATTTAAACTAAACATTGCAGCATAGAAGTTTGCAGAAAAAAATTATGAAGAAGAAAATCAATTTTTGTGTGCTTCTCTTTACTCTTTGTTTCATTGGTGTATATGCACAAAACAATAAAACAAACAAAAACCAATCGAACAATCCACCACATTTAACTAAAGAACAAAAACTCAAAGACAGTATTGAATTTGCGAAATTCAAAGAGAATCATCCGGAAGATTTCCTCAATAATAGATTGCCTACAAAACTTCTGGGTGGAGGTTACGTAATTAGTGGATATTCAACAAGTATTGAAATAGAAAATAACCACGTAAAAGATTCTGTATATCATAATTTTCATCCCGGAATGCCGGATACCACAACTGTCAATCCTTTTAATGATATTAAGGTTACTGATAAAAATATAAAAGTTAATTTGTTTTCGCATTTAATAATAGGGCGAGGGAAAGACAGGGATTCCGCAGAAATTACTCCTCTTGATCCTGATTATTGGATAACCGTCCAAATTGGGAAATTTCCAGTTGTTGATTTTTATTTTAACTCAACAGCAATAAAAATATCTATCAATGGTAAACTTTTGTTTGATTGGAAAATATTAAAGAGTTTCCCCAAACGAATTTGTAAAGCATCTGAAAAAATTAATAACGCTGGCGTCCGGGGCAGCATTTTGGGTTATTATTACGGTTACGACATTTGTGATACGACCTTACATATCAACGACCAATTATTAATCGAAATTAAGAACACGAAAAATAACTGGATGATTGACAGGTACAATATTACCAGGGTTGCCGTCTCGCCAGACCTTTCATCTGTTTACTCTATTGACAAAAAGGAAAATATTTTTGGGGGAAATCCCAATGGAATTCTATTAAAAAAAAACTTTACCATTGAAGCGGATGATGGAAAATTATTATTGTTTCCATACAAACATCCATTTGCAAACATTTCAGAAATTGAATATTGCCTTATAAGTAATAATTCAACAGATACAGCTTGGATTTCAATTTCAGGTATGGCTTCATTGCCAATAGAGGTGCAACCAAACAATGATTACACTTTATTGTTAAGATATAAATTTCAGCAAGAATCAGTAAATAAATATACATTTCATGTTAAGCCACATTGGTGGCAAACAACAATAGCAAAAATATTTGACGCACTTCTTTTCATAGCAATATTATTTCTATTAATATTTTATTTTTATAGAAAAACAAAAAGGACTCAATTAATAAAGCAGCGGGAAAAAACAGAGAAATCTATGTTAGAATTGAAATCTATTCGCTCTCAATTAAATCCACATTTTATTTTCAATTCCCTTAGTTCTATTCAGGGATTAGTTAATACAAATAAAATAGAATCTGCAAACCTTTATCTTTCTGAATTTAGTAATTTGATGCGCAATACATTGACCGAAAACGATAAATTATCTCATAGCCTTGAAAAAGAAACAGAACTATTAGAATCTTATTTAAAAATGGAGCAATTACGTTTTCAATTTAATTATACGATTACAACAGACAGCAATATTAATATCAACGAAATTGAAATTCCTTCTTTACTATTACAGCCTTTAATAGAAAACGCAGTAAAGCATGGTGTTTCTGGATTAAGGGAAAAAGGCAAAGTGAATATTCGTTTTTATTTAAACGAGAATAATTTAATCGCTGAAGTAAAAGATAATGGAAAAGGATTTCCTGGTAAAAATAATTCTAATGGTTACGGATTAAAATTAACAGATGAAAGAATATTATTACTGAATAAAATCAAAGGGCAACACTTCGAAAGGAAAATGTTTCGTATGAATAATGAAACTATTGTACAAATAATTTTTAAGAATGAAAATTAAAATATGATCAATACAGTAATTATTGACGATGAACCAATTAACATTTCTAATCTCAGTCAATTGCTTAAAGTTCATTGCACTGAAATAATTATTTCCGCATCTGGTTCCAATGCTGAAGAAGGAGAAAAAATTATTTTAAAAAATAAACCAGATCTTGTTTTCCTGGATATCCAAATGCCAGTTAAAAATGGTTTTGAACTTTTACAATCTCTTCAGGATTATTCCTTCGAAGTAATTTTTGTTACCGCTTTTGATAAGTATGGGATACAGGCTGTAAAGTTTGCGGCTATAGATTATTTATTAAAACCAATCAATATTGAAGAATTAAAAACAGCAGTAAAAAAAGTAGTTGAAAAAAAAGCGAAAAGAAATCAAAACCTGCAATTAGAAAACTTAATCCAATTATTAAAAAATAATCAACAGGAGCACCGTATAGCTTTGCCTTCGGCCCAGGAAATAAAATATGTCAACCCTTCCGATATTGTGAGGTGCGAATCATCAAATAATTATACCACCTTTTACTTTTCTTCCGGAGAAAAATTATTGGTTTCCAAACCAATTTACTTCTATGAAGACCTCCTTCAGGATTATAATTTCATTCGCTGCCACCAGTCACACCTTGTAAATAAAAAATATATAGTGAGCCTCGTCAAAGAAGATGGAGGGTATCTTTTACTGAAAGATAATATGAGACTTCCTATATCAAAACAAAAGAGAGAGAGCATCAAAGAATTACTTTCAAAAAAATAATTTTCAAAAATCAACTACAGTAAACAAACAAATATTCAGGATTTCTATTTTTTATTTGTGTTGTCTGAACAACCATTCCATCATAAAAGGATCGCTGTATGCACCGAGCCAGGAAAAATGCCCCACTTCCGGATATTGTGTAAACCCCGGATGAGCACCGGCTTTGGTCAATGCTTCCAGCATATTCAGAGAAAAAAGAGGATTTACCGCTGCATCTTCTGCACCAAGAAAAATCCACAAAGGAATGCGTGCAATTGATGTCGCTCTCGACACATCGCCACCGCCACATACCGGCACTGCTGCTGCAAATAAATGAGGGTACCTTTCAATAGCATCATAAGTACCAAAGCCGCCCATAGAAAGCCCTGTGATGTAAATGCGATTAGTATCAACCGGCAAATTTTTGATAGCCTGATGAATCAATTCCATTAAAAGTTCCATCGGTTTAGTGGGAACTGACTGGAGAGTTAGTTGCGTTCCTTTCCCTCGTGAAAAATTCCCCCACTGCATATGTTCAGGGCATTGTGGGGCTATCACAATTGCCGGATGCGCTATCATTGCCTGGTCTGTTGCAAAATTCATTACACCCCATTTCAACTGAGATTCATTGTCATTGCCTCTTTCACCAGATCCATGCAAAAAAATCACGAGCGGATATTTGCGCATGGTATCATAATCAGGATAAAGTTGCCGATAACGTAGTGTATCGCCATTATTTATATATTGATTTACAGAAAAACGTGATGATTGGGTATATGCAGAATTTGAAAGGAATAAATAAAAAATTAATAAAAATGCAATTCCGTATTTTGTTTTTGAGAATTTCATGATGAATATTTTAATTTTAAATGAACTCTGAAATTAATTTTCTGAATCAGTAACAAATGTAATGAAATACACTACTTTTTCCTTGAAAACATTTTTTTCCAGCAAACCTACCTGCCGTAGGCAGGCAAATAAATATTCCTGATTTCTGTTTTCAATACATCTAAAATAATATAAACAAAAAAACCAGTCCTTTTTAAAGGACTGGTTTTAAAAAATTTATTTTAGAAAATTTATATCTCAGTTATTATCCTGCTCTTCGGTTTACCCTCCATCATTTCTACATTCCTGGTGATAAAAGAAGTCAATTCATTTCCCTTTAGTAATCCCTGCGAAAGCAAAGCAAGGTCGGTTAAATTCTTTGCCAGTTTTTCCTGTTGTTCTTTATTCTCTTCCTTCAAAATAGTTTGATAAATCGGATGATTGCCATTTACTGTAAGCGTAACTTCCTCTGGCATATTCCCATAAAAACTTCCCATTCCTCCTCCTCCGCTCATCGCCATATCTTTCATCCTTCTCATAAACTCCGGACGAGTTGCAATAACAGGTGCAGATTCTGCAGATAAACCTTTTATTTCAACGTTTGTATGCAAATCCGGAACTTCTACTTTAAACAATTCTTTCAGTTTTTCCTCTTCGTCTTTACTTAAAACGCTTTCTGCATTTTCATTTTTATCAATCAGGTTTTCTGTAATATCTGCATCTACTCTTACAAACTGTACATCATTCCATTTCATCTCCATATTATTGATAAATGCAGCATCCACAATGGTTTCCAGCTTTACCACTTTATATCCCTTCTGCTCGGCAGCTTTTATAAAAATATTTTGCTGCACCGGATCGGTAGTGTATAGCATTACTAATTTCCCATCTTTATTTTTCTGTAAAGCTTCGGTTTCTGTCCTGTATTCTTCCAGGGTGTAAAATTTCCCACCAGTCTCATCTTCAAACAAATTAAACTTATTGGCTTTCTCCAAAAATTTATCATCGGTTATCATCCCGTATTTTACAAAAAGACCGAGGCTTTGCCATTTTTCTTCAAATGATTTCCTGTCTTCTTTAAATAATTCATCTAATTTATCAGCTACTTTTTTAGTGATATAAGAACCAATCTTTTTTACATTCGGATCGCCCTGTAAATAGCTTCTGCTCACGTTCAGAGGAATATCGGGACTGTCAATAACCCCATGGAGAAGCATTAAAAATTCGGGAACGATGTCCTTCACTTCATCAGTTACAAAAACCTGGTTGCTGTATAATTGTATTTTATCTTTCTGAACCTCAAAACTGTTTTTTACTTTAGGGAAATAAAGAATTCCTGTCAGATTAAAAGGATAATCAACATTCAAATGAATCCAGAATAAAGGTGCTTCACTAAAAGGGTATAATTCTTTATAAAAATCCTGGTAATCTTTGTCTGTGAGTTCAGATGGTTTTTTGGTCCATGCCGGAGCTGGATTATTGATTTGCTTGTCCTCAAAGAAAATAGGTACCGGTAAAAATCTACAGAATTTTTCAAGCATGTGACGAATTCTTTCAGGCTCTAAAAATTCTTTGCTTTCCTCATTAATGAAAAGAACAATATCTGTTCCTCGTTTTTTCTTTTTAGTTTCTTCAAAAGAATATTCCGGACTTCCATCACATTCCCACTTTACACCTTTGGAATCTTCCTGGTAACTTTTTGTATTGATCTCTACCTTGTCACTTACCATAAAAGAAGAATAAAATCCAAGCCCAAAATGCCCGATGATATTGGCTTCATTCTTCCCTTTATATTTTTCCAAAAATTCCTCAGCTCCGCTAAAAGCCACCTGGTTGATGTATTTATCCACTTCTTCTTCTGTCATTCCTACACCTTTATCAGAAATGGTCAAGGTCTTTTTATCTTTATCAATCTTTACATGAATATCCGTATTACCCATATCTCCTTTTACTTCACCATTAGAGGCTAAAGTTTTCAATTTTTGGGTAGCATCTACGGCATTACTTACCAGCTCACGAATAAAAATTTCATGATCGCTGTATAAAAATTTTTTAATAATTGGAAAAATATTTTCCGTTTGTACTCTTATATTTCCTTTTTGCATAAAACTTTTTTTGTCCATTTGGCAAAATAAGTGCCATTCATTTTTAGCTGACACGATGACATCAAAAAAAAGCGCTCCAGGGATGGAGCGCAATTTTTCTCATATTTAATTAATCAAGAAAGATATCCAAATTAAGACGATAATAGTTCCTGTTATTTTAAAAGCCAACCGACTTTCAAACAGGATGTAAAGCCAAGGCTTCCCGAACCGTTTCCTGTTTGAATGGCGAATGATTGTACAAATTATCATAATAATAGACATTTCAACAGATAAAAACGCTGCATTTGGAGAAGGAAATTGTTAAGTTAAACGATTGCCTTAAGTAAATTTTAGAAGTAAAACTTCTATTGAAATCTGCAATCAAACAGGAAATTTTTGTTCCGGATAAGCTTGCTAACTTGTATTAGCTGTCAGTTAATAAGAAAGATCCCTGATACGATTTTACATAGTCTTTGCCATATCAATCATTGTGGAAAGTTCCGTTACTAATTTGTCATCACTGCCATCGAAGCCGATAGCTTTAAAACGAATAATTCCGCTTTTATCAATTACAAATTTTGTAGGAATGCCGGAGACTTTAAATTGTTCTACTACTTTACTGTCATTATCCATCAATACGTGGAAATCATATTTATTGGCAGCAATAAAATCTGTGGCATTTTTTTCTTTTTTATCTGCAGTTTCCCAGGTATCAACAAATACAAATTTCACATCCGGATCATCTTTATATTTGGTTACCATCTTTTGCATTCCCGGAAATGATGCTTTGCATGGTCCGCACCATGTAGCCCAAAAATCAACAACAACGATTTTGTTTTTCAGATCCTGAATGTTTACTTTGTCGCCTTTGAGATCTGTAAGAGTGAAAGAGGGTGCAGTATCATCGAGAATTTCTTTTTTTAAATCGGCTACCATTTTCAGGTAACTGTCTTTTTCAAGCGCAGTCATATAATCATCATAACCTTTTTCTGAATGATGTTTTTTGATGTAGGCGCGTTTCAAAATTTCTTTTATGTCAGAAGTTGATTTGCCATCTTTTACAAATTGTTCTAACTGCTTTACATATTTTTTGGGTGATAAAACTTTTTCTGCGAGTAACGCGTAAGTATTATTTTCATCAGCACTGGTTCCTTTTTCAATTTTTATTGCAGATTCCCGGGTATAAGGGAATCCTTTTTTATAATCGCCTAATTTGTATAAAACCATAGCATACGTATCAGCATACAGCCCATAAGAATTTTCACGCGATTTATCATATTGCGATTCAGAAAGATAACCAGGTTTTTTTTCAGTAGGATTTTTCCATTCTTTCTTTGCGATGTCCACAGCAGTGGCAGCCATTTTTTCAGCCACATCTAAATTTTTATCTGTCTTTTGAATTTCCCAGGCAGTATTGTTATAAATGCCGGCAAGTTCAGTCCCTTTAATATCATATTTTTTAATGGCATTGTCCATTCCTGTCCAATCCTGTTTTTCCTGGTAAGAATTTATCAAAGAGCTTTGGAAATAAGATAAAGAAAGTTGAAGATACTTCCAGTCGGCATCATTTTTAATTTTTTCAGTAATATCATCCAGTATAGTCGTTTTTTTGGTAAGATCATTTTCTTTGAGGTAATTCTGTATAGTCACATTTATCTTCCATTTCCCGTTAGGAAATTTATCCATTTTCAGATCATTGATCAATTTAGCCTGCTGAGGAAGATTGGCTAGTGAATATAAATTTTGAAGTGTAGTATAATCATCTTCATCTTTTAAGCCGGATTTGATTTCAGATTCGATTTCTTTCTGGATCATTTCAGAAACTCCATCTTTGTGAACCCTGTTATACAAACGCGTATAGGTAATGAGATTTGATTTTTTAGAATCAGGGTTTACTTTGAATTCATCTTCCAGAGCTTCAAGAGCCCTGTCATTATCAGCCTCCATACCAACATTTCTATCATAATATTGATAAAATTCGAAAAGGCTTAAATCAGAACCTTTCTTAAGGTTGTCTCCATCATACAGTTGAATCCAAAAGCCCTTGTTTGAGTTATTATCAAAATTGTTATCTACTGAAAAACCAAAGAATACAAAATTATCTGATGTATCAGTTTTCACCGTTCCTGTATAATCGTTTCCGGATTTTTTCAGATCTAGATCATTGGCTGTTTGTCCTTTGCTACCGAGTGTATAAACAATAGCATTTAGTAGTGAGGTAGAATTGGCAATCGTTCCCGAAGGAATATAAGTTACTGAAATAACATCTCCCGCTTTTGGTTTTTCAGGAGAAAAGATAAAGTTGCTTTGTCCAAAAGTATGCAGAGCACAAAATAAAAGTGCCGAAAGCAAAAGGTTTTTTGTACGCATAGTAGATATTTTAGGTGATAAAAGTAAGAAAAAAAAGGAAATTTGTAACTAAATAATTAGTTATTGGCAACGCTTAATATCTCTCATAAAATATTCACTTCTCTTTCCAATTCAATTCCAAATTTTTCTTTTACAGAAATTTTTATTTCTTCACTTAAATTATAAATTTCTTTTCCGGTTGCATTTCCATAATTTACCAATACCAATGCCTGTTTATCGTAGCAACCGGCGTCTCCTTTTCTATATCCTTTCCACCCGCATTGTTCAATCAGCCAGCCCGCAGGAATCTTATAATTTTCTTCATCTACTTTATAGAATGGAAAGTTTAATTCGTGTGTTAATAGTTCACGTTTTTGTATTTCCTGTAATTGGCGGCTACTGATAATTGGGTTTTTAAAAAAGCTCCCGGCATTTCCGATAATATTGGGATCCGGCAATTTGGAAGTCCGGATATTAATAATAGCGTCAGATATAGATTTGATGCTCAGATTTTCGACTTTCATTTTTTTTAATTCATCAGCAATGGCGCCATAAGAAATATTAAAAGCCGGATCCTTTTTAAGGCGATACGTAACATTTAATATTGCAAATTGATCTTTATATTTCTTTTTGAAAACACTTTCCCGGTATCCAAATTCACAATCCTTCGCCGAAAATTTTTGTATTTTTTTTTCGTCAAGATGAAAGGCTTCCAGTTCAAAAAAAACATCCTTTATTTCTACACCATAGGCGCCAATATTTTGCATGGGAGAAGCGCCCACATTTCCGGGAATGAGCGAAAGATTTTCTACACCACCATAATTATTATTTACGCAATACATTACAAAGCTGTGCCACTTTATACCCGCGCCCACTTTGATGTAAAAATATTCATTATCTTCTTTAATAATATTCATTCCCTTAATTTCATTCTTTAAAATCATACCGCTATAATCTTTTGTAAAAAGAATATTACTTCCACCACCCAAAATCATTTTTGATGAAATATTTTGCTTACTTTTCAGGACTTCTTCCAGTTCACCTGGTGAAGAGAAGGTTGCAAAATATTTTGCAACTGTTGCTATACCAAATGTGTTATATTTTTTGAGTGAATAATTTTGATAAACTGACATAAATTAAAATTACCGGCAAAATACCAAAATATGAATGAACTTACTGCAGTAATTATAGGCGCTTCCGGATTAACCGGCAATTTAGTGTTGAAAGAATTATTGAAAGATGATAATTTCAAAACAGTTCGTGTATTGGCCAGAAGAGAGATAAATGTTGGTCATCCAAAGTTGCAACAAGAGATTGTAAACTTTAATAATCCGGAAGATTACTCACAAAAATTTGGAGAGGGTGATGTAATTTTTTGTTGTATAGGTACAACAAAAAAGAAAGTAAAAGGCGACAAGGACGCGTATGCTAAAATTGATTTTGATATACCGGTAAATGCAGCAAAAATAGGTATTTCAAAGAATTTCAAAAAATTTCTCATAGTTTCTGCAATAGGCGCCAACAAAAACTCCTCGAATTTCTATTTACAATTAAAAGGCAAAACAGAAAATGCACTGAAGCAATTTCCATTCTCAACCCTTAGTATTTTTCAACCATCCATTTTAAACGGAAACAGAAAAGAAAACCGTACAGGCGAGACCATTTTACAAACTGTAATGGACATGCTTTCATTTTTACTTTTGGGACCATTGGAAAAATACAGGGCCATAGGCGCTAATAACGTTGCTAAAGCAATGGTAAATGAAAGTAAGCACCAAAGTACAGGCGTCCATTATTACAGGTATTCTGAGATTATGGATCTTGCAAGGGAGTAAGGCTTCCTTACCTTTCTCCATAGGAGTTTTTCGAACAAAGGAGGATTTAAAGAATATCTTCTCCGGTAAACAAACACCCCCTGAATGACGCAGTCGGGCAGGAATAATTGAAATTCCTGGTTGCAATTTAGTGAATGGACTTCCTTTCCATTTATGGAGAGGCCTGTCTGAATAACGTTACCAGGCAGGGATTGGGATGAGGTCTCAAAAGGGATCTACATCAGCAATGACTACCACGCTTCTGAATTTCTTTTGTGCCTTTAATAAATCAATATGATTGCTGATCACTTTTTTTTGAATCTTTAATTTGGAAGAATCCTGCTGCAATTTTATCAGTATTTCCATCAAATACATATTTCTGACGCGATTGATAACAGGCGCTGCAGGTCCTACTACCTGTGCGAAATCTTTTTTTAACGTATCTCCCAGAATGTCGGCAGCTTCCATCACAATCTCCTTAAGCGTATGCTTTAATGTAATACGAATCAACCTGCTAAATGGCGGATAAAAAAACTGATTCCGCATAGCCATTTCATAATCGTAAAATTTAGAATAATCATGCTGCTGCACAAACAATAATACCGGATGATTTATTTTTGACGCCTGGATAAGAACCAGACCTCTTTCCAGTTTTCTGCCGGCTCTCCCGCTCACCTGTTCCATTAACTGAAAGGCTCTTTCATTCACCCTGAAATCAGCAAAAGTCAATAATCCATCAGCATCAAGAATACCAACCAGGCTTACTTTTTCAAAGTCTAACCCTTTCACCACCATTTGCGTTCCTACCAAAATATCAATGCGATGCTGCTCAAATAATTTGATTAAAGTATCATGCGCATTCTTTCCCTTCACCGCATCTACATCCATTCTTGCTACCCGATTATTCGGAAAATCCTGCGTTAATTCTTCTTCAATTTTTTCTGTTCCAAAATTTTTCTCCATCCAGTTTACGCTTCCGCAAGCAGGGCATGTAGTCAGCTTTGGATATGTGTTTCCGCAATAATGGCAATGTAATTTATTAGAATATTTATGCAGCGTTAATGTAACAGAACAGTTTTCACACTGTGGAATAAAGCCACACGTTCCACAAATTAAAAACGGCGCATATCCCCTCCGGTTTTGAAAAAGAATCACCTGCTTATCGTTTTGTAAACTCACTTCAACTTCTGCTTTTAGTTGCGGTGAAATCATTACTTTCCCTTTTTTAGAAGCAGCAACAGTTTTAGTATCTATGATTCTGATTACAGGCAATTCGGTTCCTCCATATCTTTCAGTAAGTGTTACCAAAGCGTATTTATTTTTTTGTGCATTGTAGTAGCTTTCCAATGAAGGCGTGGCACTCCCCATCAAAACTTTTGCTTTAAAAAGTGATGCATAAAAAACCGCTGCATCACGTGCATTATAGCGTGGCGCAGGATCTTGTTGTTTAAAAGACGGATCATGTTCCTCGTCAATCACAATCAATCCCAGATTTTTGAAAGGAAGAAATAATGCGCTTCGCGCTCCGAGAATAATTTTTAATTCACCGGTTTTTATTTTATTCCAGATCTCTATTCTTTCATTATTATTAAATTTAGAATGATAGATCGAAATGTTTCCCCCAAAATAAATTTGTAATCTTCGTATTATCTGCGCTGTTAGTGTTATCTCTGGAAGAAGGTACAACACCTGTTTTCCTTCGCTGACAAACTTTTCTATTTGCTTAATGTACAATTGTGTTTTTCCACTGCTGGTAACTCCATGCACAAGGCAAACATCTTTTTTCTGAAAAGCAATATCAATTTCTCTAAGTGCTTTTTTTTGGGAATCATTCAATTCAAAATTAACTTCCATTTTTTTTGGTAGTGAATGGATACGATCTGTGCTTCTTCTCTGAATAATAAGAATTTTCTTATCAGTTAATCCTTTTAATTGGGCCGCATTGGCACCTGATTTTTTTAAAAGTTGAGGTTGAGAAACTTCACCTTCCGTTTTGGAAAGATGTAAAAAGCTTAATAATAATTCCAACTGTTTTGTCGCCCTGCCGAAATCATCCATCAGTTTACTTAGTTTTTCATCTGACGAAAATTCAGGATTCAGCAAAACAAAATTCTCTTTTTTTTCTTTGTATTTATCAGAAAGGGATTCCCAGATAAAACAAACTTTTTTTTCAATTAATCTTTTGATCAAAGGATACACATGAATGATATTGGCAACCTGCTGAACTTCTATGATCTTTAACTCCCTTTTAATAAGTAATGCTTCCGCCAATAAATATTCATCATCATCAAGAGCGCTGAAATCATCGCCATATTCTTCATTATAAATTAAAATGGCTTCGCTGCTCAATTTTAAATGAGTGGGCAAAGCAGCCGCCATCACTTCTCCTTCGCTGCACATATAATATTCACTAATCCATTTCCAGAATTGTAATTGCTTTGCATAAATGACCGGCTCATCATCTATCACACTTATAATATCTTTTGTTTCATAAGCCGGCTTTTCATTACTGATTGATTTGATAATGCCCGCGTATTTTTTATTTTTCCCGAACACAACTTCTGCACGGCAACCAATTTGTATCTTCCCCACTAATTTTTTCGGAACAGAATAAGTATAAGTTTTAGGAATGGCCAAAGGCAAAATCACCTCTACCCAATCGGTAATTATTGGGTTTGATTCATTAAATAAATTTTGTTCTTCAAAATTAGTGATAGGCATTCATGCAAATATATTTATATTGTGTGTGGATAGATAAGAGAATCGGGACAACACCACAAAAGAGGATTTAGCTAATACACAGTTTGTCTCAAAAAACGTAAATTTGTTATAACAGTAACGGGTTAAATAACTATTATTAGACCACTCAATTTTTTAAAATGGCAGAAATATTAACCAGGCAAAAAACCATTAATGAAATAGTGAAAGAAGCAAAAAAACTTGATAAAATGGAACTTCAAATCCTGCTTATGAAGCTACGGGTTAAGATGATGAAAAAGGAAGGCGTAAAACCCGCTTCCAATCCTGTCAAAGGCCTAAAACAGCCTACAATGGAAGAAATTGATCAATGGAAACATGAAGCCAGAAAGTAAATGCGAAAAGATAGATTTGTACTGGACAATAATATCTGGATCAGTTATTTAATTGCTCAGACTGAACAGAGATTAGTTGACATTATTAATAATAATGATTTAGTCATTTTTTCTTGTGAAGAGCTTTTTGAAGAATTAAATAGAGTACTAAACTATTCGCACTTGAAAAAATTCAATGTAAATATTAAGTATGCCTTGAAAGTTGTAAAAAACATAACTGTATTTTATAGCATTACTTATCCACTCAAAAGATATATCCCCAATGATGAGGCAGATGATTATTTAATAGCACTCGCTTTACAAACAAATTCAGGCTTTGTAGCCAGTGGAGACAAACATATTCTCTCAGAAAAGAATAATCTTGAAAAGAAATATAAAAAATTAAGAATACTAACAAAGGCGGAGTTCGAAGCAAAATTTGTATAAAATAAACAACTAACATTCATTCATTTAATCCAACGCGCATCATACCTCATTAACGCTTCTGCCATCTGATTAAAAATTTTTTGTTTCAATTCGGGAACATCGTCAATCGTTAATCCTTCAGTAGATGTTTGCGCAAGATATACCCCGCGGCATTTTCCCGGATTTAAAGAAAAAATACTTTTATAACTGAGGCGGTCATAAGTATCCAAAAATAAAATCGGGCGAATAGGTTTTTGTGTTTCAATAGCGATTTTAAAAGCGCCGTCATAAAAACTCTTTAACGGTTCTTGTGTCATATTAAATGTTCCTTCGGGACAAATGAAAACAGAGATTTTTTTATGAACAAATTCAATCAGTTTTTTTATACTATCCGAACGGCATTCAGCGCTTTCCCGATAAACCGAAACGGTTCCTCTTTTATAAATTGATCCGAAAAAAGGAATTTTGTTCATTTCCGCTTTTCCCAAAATACGAATATGTTGTCTTCTTATTACTTTCATCATCATCGGAATATCGAGGTAAGAAATATGATTGCTCACAAAAATGTATTCTGTATTCTTATCATGAGGTTCTTCATAAATATTCCAGTGCCTGATGGCGGTAAGAAAGAAAAATGCATCTGCCCAAAACCGGGAAATTTTATAAATAAGGTTTCCCCCTTTTACCGGTTTTTTCAAAAATGCCCATATAAATAAAGGAGATAAAAGAAACATTAACCCTAAAAAAACTGCAAATCCGTAAATACTAAAACAAAATCTAAAAGCTTTCCTTATTATATCCATTCATATTAAATTAAGGCCGAAAGTAAAAAAACGGAGTTTAAATACAAAAATCACCTGCTTTTATATATTGTCTAACAATGATTTAGATAAAAATCGCAAAAATGAGCCTTTTTATTGATTTTAGTATCATAAATTATTTGGAATTACCTTACATTTGCACTCCAAAAAAATTGGAAAAGTATGTTTGCAATAGTAAAAATCGCCGGTCAGCAATTTAAAGTTACACCAGGCCAAAGTTTATATGTACCTCATCTTGCAGGAAAACAAGGTGACAAAGTAGAATTTTCAGAAATTCTAATGCACGATAACGATGGAAAAGTTTCTATTGGTACTGATGCAAAAGTAACCGTAAAAGCAGAGATAGTAAATGAGCTTGTGAAAGGCGAAAAAGTAATTGCTTTTAAAATGAAAAAAAGAAAAGGCTTTAGAAAAAAACATGGTCATCGTACTCAATACACTCACATAAAAGTGACAGCTATTGCTTAAGCATTCTTTGCGAAAAATATGAAATGGAAAAAATATTTTTTTCATTTCGGGAAAATAATAACTTTTTAATTTTAAGATTATGGCACATAAAAAAGGTGAAGGTTCTGTAAAAAACGGACGTGATTCACAAAGCAAAAGATTGGGAGTAAAAATTTTTGGCGGCCAGGCAGCTACTTCCGGAAATATTATTCTTCGTCAGCGCGGAACAGTTTATCACCCGGGCAAAAATGTTGGTCTTGGGAAAGACTTTACCATCTTTGCAACAGCTGATGGAGTTGTTGAATTCAGAAAGAGTAAAGGCGATAGAACTATCGTTTCTGTAAATGTTGCAGAAGCAACTGCATAAAAAAAAATTCAAATAAGTTTTGGCAGTTAGCAAAATGTTTTTATTTTTAGTTTTTATTTACTAACAATTAAATTCTAAAAACATGGCAACTGCAAAAAAAGCCGCTCCTAAAAAAGCTGCTGCAAAAAAAGCCGCTCCTAAAAAAGCTGCTGCAAAAAAAGCCGCTCCTAAAAAAGCTGCTGCAAATAAAGCCGCTCCTAAAAAAGCTGCTGCAAAAAAAGCCGCTCCTAAAAAAGCTGCTGCAAAGAAAAAATAATCATTGTTTTTCTTGAAGAATAATTTAAAGTCCCGAAATTGTCGGGACTTTTTTTATTATACACCGCCAACTATGTAATGCAGATCCATAAAGGGTTTTGCATTATCCTAAAAAAATACAAGTACAATCACTTTCTTTTTTTTTATTAAAAACTCATTTTATAAAACTGTGAATAATAAAGAAATAGCCAATCAATCCTCATTGCTTTTGGAGCTGATGGATATACATAAGGAAAACAATTTCCAGTCAAAAAATTATTCATTCGGTTTATATAAAACAGAGCATATAACGGTTTACCTGTACACGCTTTATTAAAAATTTATTTTTTGAAATAATTTTAATTTGCGAAGGAATCCGGGAAAAAAATCTGAAATTTTGAAAACCGGGAAAAGGGAAATTTCTGAAAATTTAAATTTTAAAACGCCTGGAGGCAATTTTGAAATGTTAAATATTAAAGGAATTGAACTAAAAAAAATTCATGAATATAGAAGGAAACGGGGATGGAAAATGTGCGCTAACTTTTAAATGTCTGCCATGAAAATCGTTTAATGCTTTACAATAGTGTCGGAAAAATATTGTACGCTTATTGAGTAAAAATTAATGACAACAACGAGGAATAATTTAAGCAGTTTGTTTGAAAAATTTTTAAAAAATTTTATCTGCAAAGTGTGGATTAAAATAATTTTTTTTATTAAAATTATTCAATCATATTTTCAGTTAATTCCTTAGTTAATTATAAAACCAAATTCTTCAATAATTGTTGGTTAACTGTGACGAGTAAATAATTGCATTTAATTTTTTATAAAAATTTTTACTAGTCCTCAGAGGAAGGTTGTGATTTGACAGGAAGTTCTACAAAGAAACAAGTCCATTCTCCTTCTTTTGTTTCAAACCAGATTTTACCATTTAGTTTTTCTACAATTCCTTTGCTCATAGCAAGTCCCAGGCCTGTGCCAGAAGTTTTGGTAGTAAAATTGGGAGTAAATATTTTATTGAGCATAGCCGCCTGAATACCATTCCCATTATCTTTTATTGAGATTCGTACCTTATGATCGTGTAATTCGCTTTTTACTTTTAGCAATACTTGCCTGTAGTCCGGAACAGATTGCACGGCATTTTGAAAAAGATTGGTAAATACCCGGTTGATCTGGGTTTTATCAGCTTCTATTAATATTTCATTTGGATATAAATGTGATTCAATTTGTATTTCGTCATTCGTGGAATAAAGTGTTATCGAATTTTCGAGCATACCGTTAATATCAAAAATCTGGTTTTTAGTATTACCGATTTTAGCAAACTGGGCGAAGTCTCCGGCTATCTGAGAAAGATGTTCTATTTGTTCCAACAGGATTCCTGAAACGTAAAGCGAGATATTTTTTACATCAGGTGAATTATTATCTATTGCCATTTGCAAGTATTGTAAGTTCAATTTCATGGGGGTAAGCGGGTTCTTAATTTCGTGCGCTACCTGTCTTGCCATTTCGCGCCATGCGCCTTCTCTTTCGCTCCTGGCAAGCTTTTCAGCACTTACGTCTAATTTCTTCACCATTTTATTATACTCCTTTACGAGGTCCCCTATTTCATCACGTCTGTTCCACACTATCTCTTCATTGCCTGTAGCAAGGTTAATTTTTTTCATTTTATCGCTGATAAGCGAGAAGGAACGTGTAATACGATTGGTAACAAACAAGGCAATAATCCCTGCCACTAAAAAAATAAAGGCGTTCAGATTAATGATGGTAACCAGGAAATTCGAAATTTCATCCTGCAATTTACTTTGAGATTCAAAATAAGGAATATTAAGATAGGCATATTCTCTGCCTCTCTCATCCCTTACCGGTAAATAATTGCTTAAATAGTTGAGACTTCCTATTTTTTGTTCCTGGAAAAATTGAACATCTTTCAATTTACTTAAATGGTAAAAAGCAATCGGGTCCATTTTTTCGCTCACGATTCCTTTATTGTAAGGCAAAGGCACAGAGGAAACTTTCAAATTTCCATTCAGATCATAAAGATTAATATCTGCAGCGTGAATATTAGAAACGTTGTTAATTGTTTTTTCCAATTTATTATTGTGCGACAGGCTTTCAAAATTTATTAATTCATAGTTGCTTGCCGGCATCGTATCAATAGCGTTTCGTAATTCATTTTCCATAACGTGAATGGTACGGCTAAGTTTTTCCCGGTTATTGCTATGATAGCGGCTTATAAAGAAAAGAATAGTAGTAACGCCAATAATGATAAACGAAAATATACTGATAAGAATGATGATTCCATGCACCTGGTTGCGGATCGTTAATTGAAACAGATTTCTAAAATTTGTTTTATATCTTTTGTCAGTTAAAAAATGGTTAGCAAGATTAAAAAAGATGGCTATTAATAAGAAGGAACAAAATAGATATGCAAATAATGTGACGGACTCTATAAAAAACCTGTCTTGCCTTGCAATTGCAATTACTTTATCGCCATTGGCTTTATACCACAATTCTTCATAACCGTTTTTTTGAACTTCTTTGAATTCGTTGTAAGTAAAATTATTATCATCAATTTCAGTAGAGAAAGGATAATCATTGGAGCTGCTGCTTAATTGATTATTATTATAAATGGCGAATGCATACACCGGCGAACTTTCGATTGAATTAATATTTCCTTTTGAGAAAAGTTCGGGATAGAGCGCATCGCTTTTATATTTTTTGGGTTTCGAAATAATGAAAACATAACCTAACTTCTTGTTAGTCGAATCGGTAATGGTTTTTTTGCTGATATAATTAAACCTGTCATAAGAGATATCATATAAGAAGAGATCCGGTATGTCAGTGGGTTTGCCTTGTGTTTGAATAATCGCATTTAATGAATTAAAAGTGGTTGAATCTTCATTATATAATGGTACCTCAGAAGAGTCAAAAGTGTAAATCTTTGTATCATATTTATTAAGATAGCCAGAGAAATTCTCATTGATCAGACTGTCTTTTAAAAATCGGTTTTGATATGGATTTTTAAACCTGTAAAAGATGCCGGATAGGTAATCATTTCTGAAATCATTTAGAATAATATTTACAATTACCGGCCCGGAAGGGTCAGCCTTATTAGCGAGATTTTCAGCAAAATGTTTTCTGTCTTCCAACTCCTTGGTCCGGTTTTGCAATACAATTAATGCTGTGATAGAAACCGAAAAAAAGAATACCCAAAAAATAAATTTTGATGAAACCAGATTATAAGCGTGTAATAAGAGATATTTGAAATTAAGTAGATAAATAAAAAGTAAGAGCCATAATAAAAGGAATAAATTGAAACTTACATAAGAAGAATGCCGCATGAATGTTAAGATAATCAGGTCGGACACAGTTATGGCCAGATATAGAATATACCTTTTATGATGACCAATAAATACATCTAATGGCTGAAGTAATAATTGTACCAGGAAAAAATACCCTGTAGCAATACAACTTAATACAATGAAGCCTATAATGCTATAAATATTCAGCGTAAAAAAGTTGATCACATCAAAAGAAATCTGCGAATCAGATACCAGGCTCTGTACGGTATACCCGCCAAGTAAAGTAATTATGATCATCAAAACAACAATAAAACCAATAGCCACATATTTATAAAGATCATTTTTGAATTTAATTTTAGAAAAATCATAATTGAAATGATATCTAATAAATAGAACTATCCAGATAAACAAAATTGAATTGATAAACAAATCGCCTAAGGACCTTATAATAAAATTGGCACCATAAAAAGTAGGGTCAAATAATTTTAATTGTTGAAAATTAAGAGGAATATGAAAATGGTAACTTATGAATCGCAGAAAAATAATGGGAATGATCAAAATCGGGAAACCGATCCAAAAACCTTTTCTTTCCACATAGAAATTGGCAAGTTTATGAATAAAAAACAAAATCAATACAGATGCCAGAACCCTTAACCACATAGCCAGAACATTATCATGTGCGATGGGGTTACTAAGCTGACGAAGATAAAAAAGTGGTTTACCGTGTTGATCTTTTATTTCATGTGCAGTAGGCGTAAGGCTGATATCGTAGGTCTTATCAATATTACTTTCCGCAACAAATGAATTATGCAAATATTTATTTTCAATGTAATAATCCCATTTTACAGGGATCAGAAAAATCATTTTATAATTATTACCTGATGAACTACGGAATGATCTTGTATTACTTACATACCATCCATTCAATAATTTCTGAAAGCTGATACCATTATTGCTATGTATTAAAGAAGAATCGGGCTCTATTACCTGGGAATTCCAAAAAACAGGATCCAGTTTATTTAAGTCTATGACTTTATAGAAAAATATGAAATATTTTTTTGAAACCTCTTTATCCAGAAATGATTCATCGTAATTGCCTTCAGCAATTTTATTCAGTACCGAAGAATCTAAACAGAAAGAATTTATATTTTCCTGATTCCTGTTAATATCTTTTTGAATCGCTTTTTGCGCCGCATTAGAAGTGGAACTTGTACTCCAGTAATTATTAATAATAAAAGCAAACGTGAGCAACCACGCTGCTGTTATAAGGAGAAAGGAATTCCTTTTAAAAAAAGTATCGTTATTATTCAGGTTCAAATTCCGTTGTTTTGTTTTTTGATTTCATTCCAGATGGCATCCATTTCTGAAAGGGACATATTCCCGAGATTCATACCTTTCTTTTGAACGGCATCTTCCATCTGGGTAAAGCGTTTTATAAATTTTTTATTAGTCAGCTCAAGTGCATTTTCAGCATCTACTTTTAAGAATCTTACATAATTAATTACAGAAAAGAAAAGATCGCCGGCCTCTTCTTCTATATGTCCTGTATTTTTTAAATCTACCGCTTCTAATAATTCTGATTTCTCTTCCTCTACTTTTTCCCAAACTTGTTCCTTAGTAGCCCATTCAAAACCTACTTGTTTTGCTTTTTCCTGTATTCTCATGGCTTTCACCATTGCTGGTAATGATTTTGGCACGCCACTCAAAACCGATTTTTTTCCCTCAGATAATTTTATCTGTTCCCAGTTTCTCTTTACATCTTCTTCATCATTCACTTTAACATCGCCATAAATATGAGGATGCCTTTTTATCAGTTTATCACAAATGCCATCTATCACTTCCTGTAAGGTAAATTTATTTTCTTCAAGCCCGATCCTGGCATAAAAGATTATATGTAATAATAAATCGCCCAGCTCTTCCTTTATGCCATTCCAGTCTTTATCCGTGATGGCATCTGCAAGTTCGTATGTTTCTTCAATAGTTTGCTGGCGCAGCGTATGAATAGTTTGCTTTTTATCCCATGGGCACTTTTCACGAAGATCATCCATGATTTGTATCAGTCTGTTAAAATCTGCGGGTTGATTCATTATAATAATTTAAACTTGAAAAATAGAGACAAGTGCAAAAAATACGAAGAGAAACACAATCGTAAAAAAGAAAGAAAATGAAAACAGGAAGAATTTTAAAATGGATTTTGCTCTTCGCTGCTGATAAAACTTTCGCATCGCTTTGTACAAATAAAAAAGGATAATGAACGTAATAAGAGTATTGATATAATTCATCCAATTCCATTTCAATACCTCTTCAATCCTTGAAATGCACATGGATAAGAGCATCGCAATAAATACAAAAATGTAAAAGTGTATGGCAAAAATAGCATGGCTTACATAGTAAAATTGTTTGCGGCGCATATAAAGTAATTTCAACATCAAAGCGGCCAATGGCAATGAAATAAAAAGCATTTGAGGAAAATGATGCATAAGGCTATTTACAAAATCACTAAAAAACTTTGCCTGCTGAGAATGATATTTATTGTTAATCCCGATTTCTTTATAAACTAAATTGCGTTTTAGCCATCCATCCTTTACAACTCCGGCATTTAATGCAGAATCATATTGCTCCTTTGTAGTATAATTATTTTTATTTAAAAGCGAATGAAATATGGTTCCGTTTTGCATACTATCCCTATAATGGCTGAATTCTTCACGGCTCATGGGTGTACCATGATTGAATACTTTTGTAAAATCGTTAAAATCGGCAGGAGACATCGAATTAATCATTTGTTGAGTTTTGCCATTTAATTCAAATTTTGAATTTTTGAATTCAGATTCATTTGGTTGAAACAAAGAAAAAAAGATAAGAAAGAATATAAATGATGTGAAAATGTACATCCTTACGGGATTCAAATAGGCGACTCTTCTGCCGGTCATATATTCTTTAGATAAAAAGCCCGGTTTGAAAAGAAGATCTTTTAAAGTGGAAAAAAACTTTCCATCAAAATGAGTAAAATCATTGAAGAAATGGGATATTAATTGCCACAATGATTCCTTTGGTTCAATATTTTCCTGTCCGCAATTATGGCAATATTTACCAATAACTGTCGTTCCACAATTAAGGCAGTTCTTTTCTTTCCTTTGAGGAAGATGCGACATTGAATTGGTTTTATTATTATAATTTCCGGTTAAAAATAATAAACAAAAATAGTATTAATGATTAATGAATTATTTTACGTTCTTTAAAATCTCTTAAAACACAATTATTTATTTTAAAAAAATGGCTAAAAATTTTTTTCGTTCTTTTTTCATTTATTTCATACTTATTTGCTTTGGCTGCTTCCCGTCAAACGCCCAGTACTATTATAAAGATATAATGGGTAGCATTAATCAAAATAAAGAATTTTCTACCTTAAAGAACGGGAAGATAAAGACTATAAAAATAACCAGCTTCGATGATAACGACCAGCCCAGCGATGGATTTTTTTGTGAAAAAAAGATTAATAAGACCTTCTCCCAATCAGAGATGTTATCTAAATCAAATATCACAGGTCAATCACTTTTAATAACGGATTATGATGCAGATGGCAAAGTTATTAAAACCACTACCACTACTCCAACAACGACCAATACAGTTGAATTTGAATATGATACCAATGGCTTGCTGTCTTTGATAAGAACAAACACAATAGCCGATGGAGATAGCACAGGAATTACTGAAACACATGAATTTTTTTATAAAAATGGTAGTCCTGAAAAAATGCTTCGCAAAAAAAATAATGTGCTTATTTCGACTATTACTTTTGTGGCTGATGAGAAAGGAAATATTATAGAAGAAGATCCATCGGGAAATAGTGATGATAAAAAATATTATTACTATTATGATGACAGCAACCGCCTTACCGACGTAGTGCATTACAATGTTATAGCGAAAAGACTATTGCCTGATTATATGTTTGAATACAATAATGGTGATAAGCCCTCACAAATGATTTCTGTAGATGAAACCGGAAGAAGTTATTTTATCTGGAGGTATGCTTATGATGATAAACAACTTCCTGAAATACAAAAATGTTATTCAAAAGAAAAGAATTTACTTGGCACCATTCAATTTGATTACAAATAAAGGAATTAAATTATCTGGGATATATCAAATAATAGAATAAAAATAGCGACCAAAACTGTCATCAACATTAGCACCCTTATTGACAATAAATGCTTTTTAAAACTCCTTGCTGCAAGTATTATTGCGATCAGGCAACATGCAATAGAAATAATGTGGATGGTATTTATATTTTTAAGCCAACCCGAAAAATAACTCATATAAACATCCATTTGATCTCCTGAATTCAAGCCACTATATTTTATACCAATAGTAGACCACATTATAAAAAGAACTAATGGTGGCAATAGAAACACGATTGCCAATGCCGCGGTTATTTTCCTGGAAACATGAGATTGTGTTGACATTTTCTTATTTTTTTATTGCCTAAAATTACCCAAAAAAAAGGAGAGTTACAAATTGAGACAAAGTTCATAAACCTCTTAGCAGATACATTTTTTTGATTGAAAATTTCGACGAGTATCCTATAACAATGATTTAACAATCATTCTTTTTGTGCTCGAATTACATTATAAATCAATTAAAAACAGAACTGGTAATTTTTCTATTTTGTGTTTTAAATTAAAGAAAATAAGAATGGCATGATTTTAGACTTAACGCTGTTAGTCTTTTAGAAAATAGCATTTATCTGATTCCTAAAATAAATTTTTTATACTCAATTTTTTAACCAAAAAAACCAAAAAAAATGAACGAATATACCGAACAGTCTCCGACTGTAAACAAACCAAGGGATTTTAAAAATCTCTTTATTGGATTATTGATAGCGGGAATAATTATCCTTGCAGGATTTTTTATTTTCGACCACAACAAATCCGGAGAAGCCATCCAGGCACAGCAAACAGAAGTTGCTAAAGTAACAACAGAAAAAAGCAACATTCAATCAAGCTTTGATGCCTCACTCGCACGTCTTGATTCTATGCAAACTGCAAATACTGCGTTGGATAGCAAATTGGCTGCAAGTAACAGTGATATTTCTAAGATGAAAAGAGAGATACGTGGCATATTAAATAAGAAAAATGCTACTGCTGCCGAACTTTCTAAAGCCCAGGATATGATCGCTCAATTGAATGGAAAGATCACGGATATGGAAAATCAAATAGCAATGCTAACACAGCAAAATGATACATTGAGACAAAATGTAGCTACCTTAACTACTGAAAAAGAAACCATTTCCCATAACCTGGATTCTACAAACGTTATCAAACAGGATCTTGAAAAGAAAGTGGATGTAGCCTCTACTCTCAACGCTTCGAATATTTCTATTACTCCTTATAAAATAAGAGGTAACGGAAAAGAAAAAGTTTCTACTGTTGCTAAACGCGTTGATAAATTGGTTGTAAGTTTTGACGTAAACAATCGTATCATTCAACCCGGAACTACTGATGTATATGTAGTAGTGATTGGCCCTGATGGAAAACCTGTAGTGACAACACAAAGCACAGATTCTACCGGTGATACTTTCGCAACCCGTGATGAAGGCAGCAAAACTTTTACAGCTAAATTGCCAGTTGACTTGCAAACAGCTCAAACAAAAAATGTAGAATTTGCTTTTGCGCCGGGAAGTCATTTCCAACAGGGAAGTTATAAAATTCAGATATATCAGAATGGATTTTTGATTGGTGAAAAAACAAAAGAATTGAAAAAAGGTGGCCTGTTCAGCTAAAAAATAAACTTTATAGAAGGATTTTTAATTAAATCATCCCTCTGAAAGAAACTATTCTGATGTAAAAGTCAGGGTAGTTTTTTTTTGCCCTGGTGGCACTAGAAAGTTTTTTCCAATTACGATTGTGGATACCCGTTATAAATAATACATGCACAGTAAAACGATAAATAACCCGAATTTTTATTTTAAAAGATTCTTCACTATTATCGCGGTTATTGAATTATTCATTCGGCGCAAGTGCAGCCGCAAGTGCATTTTGATTTGTATATTAATTGTTTGAACCATTAAGGAATTAAGGAGCATTAAGATTTTTCTTTTTAACTGCTCTTCACTTCTTAATGGTTTGTTTTATTTGAACCATTAAGGAATTAAGTGACATTAAGATTTTTCTTTTTAACTGATCTTCGCTTTTTAATGGTTTATTTTACTTTCAAAATCAAAATCATTTTATAATTTCATTTTCAAAATAAAACAGAATGAAAAAATTGATTGCATTAATTTTTCTTGTTTCCACACTATCCTCTAATGCTCAAAAAACAGACAGACATTTACAAAACGAAATTAGTAATCTATTACAAGGCTTCCATGGCGATGTAGGTGTGTATGTGTATGATATGCAAAAAAATAAAATCGCGGCTGTAAATGCAGATACTATTTTCCCTACAGCAAGCATGGTGAAGGTGCCAATATTTATTGGATTTATGCACAAAATACATAATGGAGAATTAAGCTATCATCAGGAAATGACCTTTACCGATTCTGTAAGGTATTCAGAGGGTGAAGAAATTCTCGCTTCGTTCAAAGACAGTTCAAAAATTCCTTTGAATGTGTTGGTTATGCTGATGATGAGCATGAGTGATAACGGTGCAAGCCTTTGGCTCCAGGGTCTTTCGGGGGGCGGCGCTCAAATCAATAAATATCTTGACAGTCTGGGTATGAAAGATACACGTGTAAATAGCCGTACTCCCGGTAGAAAAGGAAACTGGGATCAATATGGATGGGGGCAAACTACGCCAAGGGAAATGGCTACGCTATTGAAAATGATTGTGGAAAATAAAATAATTGATAAGCAAATAAGCGATAGAATGTTGCGGATGATGAGCCGCCAGTTTTGGGATGAGGATGCCATATCTCAAATTCCACCAAACATTTTTGTTGCGGATAAAAGTGGCGCTGTAGATCAGACGCGGGATGAAGTATTATACGTAAATGGTGCTCATCCTTATATTTTTTGTATTTGTACCAAGAATAATAAAGACACCACTTGGGAGCATAACAATGAAGCATGGGTACTTACGCGAAAATTATCGGCTTTATTGTGGAAACATTTTAATCCAAAATCAAAATGGGAGCCCAGTGAATTTTTAAAATAATCTGTTATAGAAAAGAAAATAAGAATAGCTGTTATTTATTTTTTTACTGATTAAAAAAATATGATTTCAATTCGTGCAACAGTAAACTAAATATTTAAAGTCCGGTTGGCAGTTGTAAGAGATTTTAGTAATACCAATCTACCTCAACGACTTTTCCCCAAAAAGTAAAATATGACAATAGTGTGTCTTATGCAAATGTCATTGGAATGTTATTTGGAATAACTTGTTCATTAATTATTAATTAAGGAAATGAATCATACAAATTATTTAAAAAAAATTAAGTCATGAAAAAGATTACAATCATTCTTCTCTTAGTGTTCGGAGCTTTTAGCATTAGTAATGCGCAAACTACTACTTCGTCAAAAGCTAAAACCTCTGTTTCAAAACAAGACAAAGCAGCTATAGCGGCTCAGAAAAAAGCAGATAAAGAGGCTAAAGCCCAGGCAAAGAAAAATGCTGATAAAGCCACTGCTGATCAAAAGAAAGCCGATAAAGAATCCAAGGCTTTGGCAAAAAAACAGGCCAAGGAGGCAAATACTACAACTGCAAATACTGCTGCAGCCACTCATTTAAACAAAAAAGGCACTCCGGATAAACGATTCAAAGCCAATAATCAGCCAAAAACTACTGCCCAGGCACAAATCCCAGCGCAAACCCAGGCTACGGCTGCGCATACAAAAGTGACAAGAAGCGCAACCCCGGTAGCACACGCAAGTACTGCAAAAACTTCTGATAAGGCTATCAGTACCGATGCCAAAGGAAGAACGATTTATCAGGGTCCCAGGGGAGGGAAATATTATCTTACTAAAAATGGTAATAAAGAGTATGTAAAATAACTTTTTGCACTTATTTATAAATGTTCTTAAGACTGCCTCCAATAGTGTGAAGACGGTCTTATTACAAATACACTTATTATTCTAATAAATTTTTTATATAATAATCTCTAATTATATATTTATATTTATACTTTCAAAAAAGTTAATAAGTGGTTAAACAAATTTTATAACCATTAAGTAAAACAAACCTGCTTAATTTTTGCAAGTCATAGTTATGTAAAAATAAAAAACCATGAAACATTTGTATCAATATCTTTCAATCATAATTCTTATTTTGATTTCTTCCTGTACTAGCTCTCGCTATTATACACAGAGCAATTCAGCACAGAATTATTCTCAACAACCGGAGGATATTTCTTATCAGCAATTTTATAATGATTTAAGCCCGTATGGTAATTGGGTAAATGACCCTCAATATGGTTACGTGTGGGTGCCTGGCATAGCAGGATTCAGACCTTATTCTACCAATGGTAATTGGGTTTATACAGATTACGGGTGGACATGGGCCTCTAATTATAATTGGGGTTGGGCTCCTTTTCACTATGGCAGATGGGTAAATGATATGTCATATGGATGGATGTGGATTCCTGGCAATGAATGGGCTCCGGCATGGGTTTCCTGGAGAGGTGGCGGAGATTATTACGGGTGGGCTCCACTTGGACCGGGAATGAGTGTCAATATTTCTGTTGGTTCTATTCCGGCAAACAACTGGACGTTTGTACCTAACCGTTATATAACCAGTTCACGTATTAACGACTATTATGTAACACCATCAAGAAATGTTACTATTATTAATAATACCACTATTATTAATAACATAACTGTTGTAAACAATAGCAGAACCAGACCCTCTTATAATTCCGGTCCCAATGCAACAGATGTAGAGAGATATACTAATTCAAAAATCAGGAAAATCAATGTTGTTGAATCCAATCAACCAGGATCTCCGCAAATCAACAATAATTCGATAAGAGTGTACAGGCCTGCTATAAAACAAGAACCTTCTACTAATATAAGGCCATCAAGGGTGATAGACAGGGATCAAATAAATCGTGATAACAGAACAAATAATAACAATCAATCTGTTCCACCTGTAAGAGAAATCCCCAATAATCAGGCACCACAAATAAACCGGAATGAGCCACCGGTAAACAATACACCTACAGTAAATCCAAACAGAAATAATACTCCTGAAAGAACATCTCCCAATAACCAGCCGGCACCTCAGATAAACAGGAACCAAACTCCTGTAAATAATTTTCCTTCAACTAATCCTAACAGAAATAGCGAACCTGTAAGGACATTCCAAAATAATACGGAGACACCTCCAACTCAGACTAATAGAAATCAGCAACAACAAAATGAAACCCCTAGAAATAATTCCCAGCCTGTAAATAATGCACCTGTGCAAACACCTCAAAGAAATATTGAACGATCAAATGCACCGGTAAGGCAATTGAATTCAGGAGCCCAAAAAAATCAAAAGAATCAAAGATCAGTAGTTCCAAACAATGGAAACACACACCAGCTAAATAAAAAGGTAGTAAAAGAAAACAAAGAGACAAAGACCAAAACCAAAGTGAGGAAACCAAAGGAAGAGAAAAAAGATGATTGAGAATAAATGAAAAGTCCTGAAAATATATTCAGGACTTTTTTTGTACCCGGGATGGGAGTTGAACCCACACCTCCATTGCTGAAGACAGGATTTTCTTACCAACTACAACTTTCGTTGCCCCCGATTTAAGATCGGGATTTGTGGTCTGGACTTTACCTTCGCCATTTTTAGCAGGATCTATTTCCATCAACTAAAAGTTAGGCGCCTCCCGTCAAGTCTCTACACCTTCTCTAAAAAAATTAGAGCTTGGCTCGGGATTGCCAATCTGCCCAAGCAGATAAGGGTTCCCCGAATTTGAGAGGTTCTACATTTCGGATTTCCCCGAAAGCACTCAAATTTTCCTGTTCTTTGAACGAAAAGTGCCGGTTTGGCTATGGCAATTAGGACAAAGAAAAACTAAGTTACTTAATAAATTATTCGTCCTGTTACCATCTTTGTGATGAAGTTCCATTGACAATGGTTTCCTTCTCCAGTCATTAATCCCGCAATTCTCACAGATATCTTTTTTAATACCTTCCTCAATCAATCTCCTTTTTAACTTAAAAGATTGATAATGCGGATAAAGGTTTTTTTCTACGATACTGCTTAACGGAATACGAGGAGAATTTTTCCTGGTTCCTATTCCAGCCTGGTTGGGACGATAGCATTTAAGTTCCAATGCCCTCTTCTTAAATGAATTAAAATGAAGATTAAGTTTAGAAGCAGCATCCGACATTGATTTTGACGAATTGCAGACCTCAATAAACCTAATACTATCAATCCTTTCTTTGACAAACCATTTTTTCACAATAAAAGTTTTAAAAAAAAGCCAAAACCTCAAAGAACAAGAATTTGTTTTAAGTCCTGCGTGTCTACCAGTTCCACCACCCGGGTAAACACATTCCAATTGTTATTTCAACAACTATAAATAAAAAAAGCAGTTTAACTGCTTTCAATTATTGTGAGCGGAAAACCGGGCTCGAACCGGCCACCTCGACCTTGGCAAGGTCGCGCTCTACCAAATGAGCTATTTCCGCTTTTTGCAAGAACTAAAAAGGGTTGCAAAAATAGGGCTTGAATCCTAATAGAGCAAAATTTATTTGTATTGCGGATTATACTGTGTATTTCCCGGAACTTCTACATTAGGCTTTCCCTGGTACCGCTTTACATACATTGTATAACAGCCACCTATTACCAACGCAACAAAAACAGCTACCTGGCAATAAAAAAGAAACCGTGAAGTGGATACCCAGCTATGGGCTATATCTTTTCCAGTATTATCAATTACTTCTTCGTGTTCCATAATATATTATTTGCTGGGCAAAAATAACAGTTTGATTTGAAATATCATTTTTTGAAGCCTACAATTTCTGAAAATGTTTTCTTTTTGTTGAAAAAATATTGCCATACTATACTTCCGGCATACACACCTTTCATTTTTTTCATCTTTACTTTAGGAAGTTTTTCTTCTTCTTTTCTTTTGAATATCCATTTGAGAAAATGATAATGTGCAGATTGTATTGAGACAAATGTTTTAAAATTACCTTTTACCAATGCCTGCAAACCAGCTAAATTATCCATTGAAATCCTGAAAGGAATTTTCCAAAACTTTTCGGAAAGAGGTAAGTTTTTTGCCAGCATTATCAAATTATTCCTAAAATTTAAAAACACTTTTCTTTTATTTCCCATTGGCAACGTACCTCCGCCCACATGAAAAACACAAGAAGCTGGCTCCACAAAAATTTTATATCCCGCTCTTTGCATACGCCAGCACAGATCTATTTCTTCCTGGTGAGCAAAAAAATATTCGTCAAAGCCATTTAACTCATGATAAACGGACGCACGCACAAATAACGCTGCACCGGTAGCCCAAAATATTTGAGCGGCATTGTCATATTGCCCATTATCTTTTTCACAATCATCAAAAACTCTTCCACGATTAAACGGATATCCCAATTTATCAATCCAACCACCACCGGCGCCGGCATATTCAAACTTTTTTTTATTATCAAAACTTAAAATTTTTGGTTGACATGCAGCAATATTTACATCGTTTTCCATTAATGAAATTATAGGCTTTATCCAACCTCTTGTAACTTCCACATCGCTGTTTAATAAAATATAATAATCAGCTGATACCTTCTTCAGCGCTGTATTATAACCTTTGGCAAAACCTTCGTTGACCGTGTTGGTAATTATTTTTATCTGCGAATAATTCTTTTGCAAAAAGAATAGCGAATCATCAGTAGAAGCATTATCGGCTACAATTACCGAAAGGTTTTCGTATTCCTCAGTCATTACCGACGGGAGAAATTTTTCAAGAAAATGTTTCCCGTTCCAGTTGAGAATTACTATAGCTACTGATGGTGATCGTGTCAATGGAATTTTATTAATCAGGTACAAACATAAAAGATTTTAGTTTCGTGAGGTTATTTCTCACAAATAGATTTTAGATTTGAACTATGTTCAGGCAACTTTTTAATTTCCGGTCGGTTCTTACTCTCATAGCAGTTGCTATTGTAATTGGTACCATTTTTTATTCCAATTTTCTATCAAAAAAAATAGAGGTAGAAGAAAGGGAAAAGATAAGCCAGTGGGTGGAAGCTAATAAATTTATTGCGTCTGCTCCTCCCAATGCAGACCTTACTCTCGCCAGCGAAATTCAATTACGGAATGCAGATATTCCCATTATCTGGACTAATGAAAAAGACAGTATTATTGATTCACGGAATATAGATTCGGCAGAAATAAGATCTTCAAAAAATTTCCTTCAAAAAAAATTAAAAGAATTTCAATCTGCACATCCACCCATCGTTCTTGAATTGAGTAAAGAACCTTATGTAGCTGACAAGTATTATTATGGCGATTCCAGGTTATTAAAGCAGGTAAGATATTTCCCGATTATTCAGTTAGTAATAGTTGCCCTTTTTATTTTTATTACTTTTTATACCATTTCAGTAAGAAATAAATCCACTCAAAACCAGGTATGGGCAGGTATGGCAAAAGAAACGGCTCATCAATTGGGCACTCCTATTTCTTCTTTGCAGGGTTGGGTAGAGATGTTGAAAGAAAAAGATATTGACGGAAATATTTCCAAAGAAATGGAGAAAGATGTGAACAGACTGAAACTAATCAGCGACAGGTTTGGTAAAATAGGAAGCGCTCCAAAATTAGAAGAGTTGGATATTACCGAGCAGGTAGAAAAAATGGTAACTTATATTAAGAGAAGATCAACAGATAAAGTGAGCTACATCATAGAGAAGCCTGAAGATAAAGTGATGGCTAAAATTTCAGGGCCTTTATTTGATTGGGTGATAGAAAATCTTTTGAAAAACGCTTTGGATGCTATCAATGGTAAAGGAACGATACAGATAAGAATAAGAAATTTGCGTGAGCAAATCATCATAGATATTAAAGACAGCGGCAAAGGAATCAGCAAACAAAACCTGGCAAGAATTTTTAAGCCTGGGTTTACGACCAAGAAAAGAGGGTGGGGGCTTGGCCTTTCACTCGCCAAACGCATCATTGAAAAATATCACAAAGGGCAACTGTATGTAAAATCTTCTGAAATTGGCAAGGGCACTACTTTCAGGATTGTTTTAAATGGTCAAGTTTAATTGAAGGGTTTTATTAAATTTGCATCCCGGTTAAAACGGAATTTAATAAAGCCTTTTTTTTGCGGAGGTGGCGAAATTGGTAGACGCGCTACTTTGAGGTGGTAGTGCCCGAAAGGGCTTGGGAGTTCGAATCTCCTCTTCCGCACATCATAAAACCTTTGCCTGGCAAAGGTTTTATGGTTTTAAAACAAACTTGCCAGTATATTTCTACAAATAATTTACCAGGTAAAAGTCAGAATAAAAGAATATTTTAAATCAGAAATATTAAAATGAGTTCACGGTCAGATACCACTAAATTCTTCATGCCCCAATTTTATTTTTTATCATAATGACCTTTCAGGGAATTTATTTCAACTATATTATTTGTTACCGAGTAAACCATCCGGTGTTCATGTGTTATACGTCTTGACCATTTTCCGGATAATTCGTATTTCAATGGTTCAGGCCTGCCAGACCCTTCATAAGGTGTCTCTCTAACTTCATGCAATAAATTTTCAATTTTTTTAAAATACTTTTTTGACCTGTTTTTAGGAAGTATTGAATGTCCTTTTTAGCAGTCTCACTTAATCTAATTTCCATATTTGTGAGGGTTCAATTTTAGTGTACCGCCCTTTTTTAAAATCCTCATCTGATCTTTTGATCTTTTTCACAAATTCAGGATCATAAGGACTTTTAGATTTTTTTGCTTTTTCAAAAGGTACTTTTAGTGTTTTTGCTAATTGCTCGAAAAGGTTTGCCTGGTCTTTATTTTTCGGATGAATTGTAATTGTTTCCATAATTTAAATTTATTTCAAAATACAAATATAAAAATTAAAAGCTAAGGATTTTAAAAGTTTGGGGAGCATTTCAAAATATTCTACCGCTTTCCTCTCTCCCAGACTGGAGAGGGGATTGAAGGGGATGTGGCAATAAAAAACAAAACGATATTTTGAAAAGCACCCAAAAATTATTTGAGCAATCTCTTTCATCTAATTTCATCATAAATTTGCCATGACTTTGATTTTTATAATACCAATTTTTCTTAGTAAATACCTCTTTCATCTTTACCAGAAGAAGGATTTTTTTTCATAATTCTAAATTTCTTTACCTTAAACCGAAATAAAAATAATGCCGACATTAATAACCTGCCCCAATTGTAAACATGAATTTGCACCCGAAGATGCTATCGCTAAATCGCTTGAAAAAGAATACCAGGAAAAGTTTAATAATGACAGGCAAAAATTAGTAAAACAATTTTCTGATCAGCAAAAAATTCTGGAAGAGCAACAAAAAGACTTTGAAAAAAAGAAAGAAAAAGAAAATCAGTTATTTGCTGAACGAATGGAAAAGGAAAAACTGAAAATGGAAAATGAACTCCAGGAAAAACTGAGAAAATCTATCGGTAATGACTACGAAAACCAGATAAAGCTTTTACAGGAATCTTCTAAAGACAATGAAGAAAAATTAAAAACAGCACGGCAAAGGGAATTGGAATTTTTGAAAAAGGAAAAAGAATTAAAAACAAAGGGCGAAGAAATGGAAATTGAACTGGAGAAAAAATTAGCCGTGGAAAGAACTTTGTTAATTGACCAGATACGCAAACAGGAAAAAGAAAAAAATGAAATAAAAGAAACCGAATATTCTTTAAAATTAAAAGAACTGGAAAAAAAACTGGCTGACCAAATGCATTTAACCGATGAGATGAAACGTAAGGCAGAGCAGGGTTCTATGCAATTACAAGGCGAAGTACAGGAAACCGCCTTGGAGGAAATATTAAGAAATGCATTTCCGTTTGATGTAATCTCCGAAATAGGCAAAGGCGTAAGAGGCGCAGATTGCATTCAATTGGTAAGAAATAATTTTGGACAGGAATGTGGTAAAATAATTTATGAAAGTAAAAGAACAGAAAATTTTGGCGGCGACTGGATTGAAAAGTTTAAGAAGGATATGCGCAGCAATAGCGCCGATGTAGCGGTTTTGGTTACTAAAACAATGCCTAAAGATCTGGATTGTTTTGGATTAAAAGATGGAATATGGATTTGCACTTTTGATGAAGTAAAAGCGCTTACTAATGTGCTTCGTGATAGTATTATTCGTGTATATAATTCAATCAAAAATCAGCAAAATAAAGGAGATAAAATGAGTTTGCTTTATGATTATCTTACCAGCAACGAATTCAGTGAACAATGGAAAGCTATTCGCGAGGGTTTTGTTGCAATGAAAATGAGTATTATATCTGAAAGAAATGCAATGGAAAAACTGTGGAAAGCAAGAGAAAAACAATTGGAAAAAGTTTTGCTGAATGCGGCTCATGTAAAAGGTTCTATTGAAGGAATCTCAGGGATGGATGCTATAGATCTTAGTCTGATGGATGAACAGAATTTGTTAATGTGACAATTAGCTGATGTGCTCATTGGCAAATGTAATAATGCAATAAAAAATAAATCAGAAATCCAGAATATTTCTTTATTTACTGAATGAGTTATTGGCTAATTAAAAACTGCCAATAATTATTTGTTTACTGTAGAACCCACGCCAGGCAAAGATTACCAAAAAATCTAAATTCAATTTTCAAATCAATTCTCTCATTTTTTAAAAAATAGGCGTCAATAATTCCTCGTCCGTTTTCAAAAAATAATTGTTCAAGGCCCATATTTTTTTTAAAGCTGAGAGCACCTTTTCCATGCCATTTGTAAATAGCTTCTTTACTGCTCCAGAAAAGAGTGAGTAGTTGATACTTTAAAGTTTGTGACGCAGTTTCAGAAAGCGTAATTTCAGATTCATTCAAAAATTTATTTTTTACCAATTCTATTTTGGGAGTTATTAATTCAACATCAATTCCTACTATTTTATTTTCACTCACAATAGCCGCTGCATAATCACCACAATGCGAGATAGAAAAATGGAATTCATGATTTGCCAGCAGAGGTTTTTTTGATGTTGCAATTTCTATCAGGTGTAAAGGGAAATCCGGATGTAATATTTTTAAAAGATAACGTCCTGCAAGGTGTTGTAATCTTTTGTGCGGATGCATTATCCCTTTTTGTATGGTAATTTTCTCCAGAAAGAATTCTTCATTTTCTGTTATATGCCATACCGCAAGTTTAGCAGAATCGTTAATATTATGTTGATAAAACAAAGGCATTAAAAAAAAATTATCCTCCTTTTTGCTGTTTGATGAATTATTTTGCAACTGTAAAAATAAATGCAATTAAATGATTTTATCTGATAAGAGAATTCTTGAAGAAATTGAAAAGAAAACCATCATCATAAAACCCTACAACCGCGAAAATCTGGGAACCAACAGTTATGATGTACACCTTGGGAAAAACCTTGCTATTTATAAAGACAAAATACTGGATGCAAAAAAACACAATGAAATTGAGCATTTTGATATTCCTGATGAAGGATTTGTATTAGAACCAAACCAATTATATCTCGGTGTAACATTAGAATATACAGAAACTCATACACATGTTCCTTTTCTTGAAGGGAAATCTTCTACAGGGCGCCTTGGTATTGATATACATGCCACAGCAGGGAAAGGCGATGTGGGGTTTTGCGGTCACTGGACTTTGGAAATATCTTGCAAAATTCCGGTAAGAATATATGCCGGAATGCCGATAGGGCAGCTCATTTATTTCCCCGTAGAAGGAGAGATAGAAATAAAATACGATTCAAAAAAGAACGCGAAGTACAGCCATCAGCCAGATAAGCCCGTAGAAAGCATGATGTGGAAAAATGTTTTTTAATTCTATGATATAAAATGCAAATCATGATTATTTATTGTTTTACTGGAAACAATTAAATAATTCATGATTTAAAATCAGATAGTTTATTTTCTTTTATAAAATGGATCAGTTGGGCCGCAATTTCTGTGTGTTCGTTTATAGACGGATGGCCATCGCAGCCATGATTGTATTGTTTTTTAAAAAAATATTTATAAATATTTTTATCGCCATTCTGTTGCAGATATTCATCAATTGATGAAAGATAATTCTTTAAAACGACCCTTAATTTATCATCAGCCATCGGGCTTGAGAGTAAAATGATTTTGGCCTTTGCATACTTATTTCTTATTGTTTTTACAAAATCAACATAAGCACTGCAAAAGGCCGTTGAATCCTGGATCCCATCATTTTGTCCTAAACAAACTGTAACAATATCCGGCGTATATTGATCAAAATTATAAGGAATAGAATCATCGCGCATATCCATTTTATCAAATACCTGTGGCATTAGAATTTTCATTTCGCAACAACTATGGATCATTCCAATTCCCGAAACGGCGCTAATAACCCATTGCGCATTTAAAGCCCTTGCAGTCTGTGGCCCATAGGCCATATAAGCATTGTGATGATCGTACCATTCTCCTTTGCCACAGGCAATTTCAGAATTATCATCACCAAGACCACAGGTTATTGAATTTCCAATAAATTCAATTGTCTCAGCGGGTTTTGGAGGCAAAGGCAACAGATTTTTGCAAACGATTCCCGCAAATTCCAAATAACCATTTCCGCTTTCAGTGTCTTTACAAACAGTGATGGTGTGCTTTCCTTTTTTTAACCCGATAACGGATATTTTATTGGTTGCAAATTTTGTTTGAAGCCGATAATTTTTCCCATCAACAACTATTTCTAAATAATTGTGAACATTTCCATAAAGCTCCTGATCATTTACAAAGAAAGAAAATTTGTCGCCCACGAACTTTGCTTTTATGTAAACGCCCGACGACCAGAATCTGGGTAAAGCCGGATTTGTATTTTGTATTCTTCCATAATATTGTATTAGTGGACTTTCAGCATTAAAAAAGTTTTTTGAAGTATCCTCTTTAGTCGTTTGCTGTAAAGAAAATGTCAATTGATTTTGTGCAAAAGTTTTATTTAATGAAAATAAAATTGCCAAAAATAAAATCGCAGATTTACCGGAATGCATGATTATTTTTTTATAAAGTGTGAGATGTTTATACAAAAGTCCTTATTCCAACAGATGTGTACGAACTCCTGAAATCTTTTGGAGTGCTGTCTTTTTTCTTTTTAAAAATCCGGTTAAAATTCGACATATTATTGAAACCGCATTTGTACGCAATTTCATTAATACTTTGAGTGGTATCTATTAACATACGTGATGCATTTCCTAACCGCACATCATTCAATGTATCAACAAAAGTTTTACCAGTTCTTAATTTGAAAAATCTGCTTAACGAAACTTCGGTCATGCCGGCTAACTTAGCCGCATCGCCCAGCTTAATATTCTGGCTAAAATTATGATTGACAAATTCCATAATTTTTTCAATTCGCCTGCTATTATAATATGGAATTTCTTTGTTGAACGAAGCATCAGAAAGCATGCGAAAATTCCTGGAAATTGACAGATCATGAAGAATAGACATTAATTCAAGCACAGAATCAAAACCGTGTTTCTGGGTAAGATCCATAATACGCGGCATAATCTCAAGCGAAGTGGCTTTGGAAAATAATACACCACGTGAAGAACGTTGAAAAAGATTTTTTATAAAGCTCATTTGATTTCGCTGCAAAAATTTTTCATCAAAAAGATCACGGTGAAATTGAATGGTAATTTCATGGATGGTTTTGCTCTTACATTTATTAGTAAACCATCCATGTTGAAGATTGGAGCCTACCAATACCAATTCGATATCTCCTATTTCAGCTACATGGTCGCCAATTACTCTTTTGGCACCTCCTGCATTTTTAATAAAATTCAATTCGAGTTCTTCATGAAAATGTAAAGGGAAATCAAATTCTGTTTTACTTCTAGAGAATACAGAAAAACAATCACTTTGCGTAAGTGGCGTGATTTCTCTCAATAATTTTTCATTCATTTTGCAGTAAATATTTTCATTTATTTTGGAATAATGTCAATAAAGTATTAATGACAATTGAAAATTAAAATTATGTAAAGTATTTGTATAATATACATTTTCGCTGTATTTTTTTTATGGTAAATCAAATAATTACAATTAAATGGTAAAATAGTATATGTTTCAGGTTATGAATTGAAATAATTTTGGAACCATTACGAAAAATCTGACCAACATGAATAAAAGTACCTATGATAATATTTTATCTGTTAATAATATAATTTTTGCAAGAGTGCATTGCATGTTTAAAAGATAGTATTTTGTAAGAAATAATTAAGGGGAAATTTTCACAGTAAACAAACAAATTTTATCTTTTCTTATTTTATATGTGGAATTCCATTTTAAATTTTTAATCTGAGAAGAAGAAAAAGATAAGGTAATTTTTAAACCAAATTTGAATAGGGCTTCCTTAAAAAAGAAGAGAATAATTTTTAAACTTTAATTAAATGAGTAGGATACTTCCGCCTCATACGGAGCAAAGAGGCTGAAAATTTAAATCAATGAAACTTCACTTAATTGATATAAGCATAGTAGTTGTCTACCTGGTTTCTATGCTTTTGATTGGAATTTATTTCAGGAAAAAAGCCAGGAAAACAAAAGAAAGTTATTTATTAGCCGGGAAAAAATTGCCATGGTACCTCCTTGGCCTCAGCGATGCTTCAGATATGTTTGACATCAGCGGTACCATGTGGATGGTTTCTTTGTGTTTCGTATATGGTTTCAAAAGTATTTGGATACCATGGTTGTGGCCGGTTTTCAACCAGGTATTTAATATGATGTTTTTGGCCAAATGGCTTCGTCGTTCCAATGCTGATACCGGCGCTGCGTGGCTCGCAACAAGATTTGGTTTCAAAGGAAAAGGAGTTACTTCCTCTCATAATATTACCGTCGTTTTTGCTTTGATAGGTTGTCTTGGTTTCCTCGCTTATGGTTTTGTGGGACTTGGTAAATTTATTGAAATTTTTGTACCCTGGAATATTGTTCAACCTTATGTTCCTTTCCATGTAGGTGCGGATTATGTAGCTCATTTTTACGGAATTGTTTTTACTTTATTTGCCATGTTCTATTCTATACTTGGTGGAATGAACAGTATAGTTATTGGTGATTTAATAAAATATTCCATCATGACGGTTGGGTGCATAGCCATCGGATATATCGCCATGACTCATTTGCATGGACAAAAATTAAATGTTCCCAAAGGCTGGAGTTCTCCATTCTTCGGTGTTCATCTCGATCTTGACTGGAGAAACATTCTTCCTGCGGCAATGAAAAAAATTAAAGACGATCAGTTTGGTTTGTTCAGCATCTTTTTTATGATGATGTTATTCAAAGGAGTGTTTGCAAGTCTTGCAGGCCCTGCGCCTAATTATGATATGCAGAAAGTACTCTCTACCAGGTCCCCAAAGGAAGCCTCCAAAATGACCGGGTTTGTTTCTATTATATTATTACCAATTCGTTATTCGATGGTTATCGGGATAACTGTTCTCGCGCTACTTTATTATAATCAACTCAATCTGCTTACTCCCGAAGGCAATACAGATTTTGAAAGGATATTACCTGCTGCTATGAATAGTTTTTTACCGGTTGGTATTTTAGGAATTGTCCTTACCGGTTTGTTAGGTGCATTTATGGGAACATTTTCAGGAACGCTAAATGCAGCGCAGGCCTATATTGTAAATGATATTTATTTAAAATATATTAATCCGGATGCGCCTACAAAAAGAATAATTGCCATGAACTATATCACAGGTATCGTGGTGGCAACAGTGGGCATCATACTTGGGTTTTATGCAAAAGATGTGAATTCAATTTTGCAATGGATCGTTGGCGCTTTGTATGGAGGTTATATTGCTTCCAATATGCTCAAATGGTATTGGTGGCGCTTTAATGCACGTGGCTTTTATTGGGGAATGCTGGCGGGGATTGCTGCTGCATTGGTTTTCCCTTTTATCTTTTCAGGATTGCCGCTTTATAACTGGCCGCTTTTGTTTTTAATTTCTATTATCGGTTGTATTGCCGGGACTTATTCAGCACCTGCGACTGATATTGATGTTTTAAAATCCTTTTACAAACAAGTGAGGCCATGGGGATTTTGGAAACCAATACATAAAATGGTGGTTGCCGAAGATCCTTCATTTGTGCCTAACAAAAGATTCAAGCTCGATATGTTCAACGTGGTAATTGGAATCATCGGGCAGTCGTGCCTAACTATATTACCTATGTATTTCATTTTATGGATGAAACTTCCTTTGCTGATTACTATAATTATTCTTGCAGTGGTCGCATTCATTCTTAAAAAAACCTGGTGGAATAAATTAGAGAATTAAAATAAAAAACTTTGAATGTTATAAATAAAATAAAATGAACGAATATTTTCAAAAAAGGTTAAAATACCTGTATAAGACGCATACCGAATTATTACTCCAAAAAAATATTGAGAAATTATCTATAAACGGAGTTTATAACCGGTTTGAATTTCCGGTAGTAACGCCGCAGCATACACCTCTCGACTGGCGCTTTGATCTCGATCCACTTACCAATCCTTTTCTTTTGGAAAGATTTGGCATCAATGCAGTTTTTAATTCAGGAGCTATTAAATTGGATGGTAAATATTTACTGGCAGCCAGAGTAGAAGGGAAGAATAGAAAATCTTTTTTTGCTATCGCTGAAAGTAATAATGGAATTGATAAATTTTCCTTTTGGGAAAAACCTGTATTAATTCCATCAAATCATAAAGAAACCAACATTTATGATATGCGCCTGGTGCTTCACGAAGATGGCTGGATCTATGGAATTTTTTGTACAGAGAGCAGAGATGAAAGCGCACCTGAAAGTGATCAATCTGCAGCTATTGCCCAATGCGGCATTGCACGTTCCAAAGACCTTGTAAAATGGGAAAGGCTACCCGATTTAAAAACTTCATCACCGCAACAAAGAAATGTAGTACTGCATCCTGAATTTGTAAATCATAAATATGTATTCTACACCCGCCCCCAGGATAGTTTTGTGGAAGCAGGTACGGGCGGAGGAATTGCAGTTGGATTTTGTGATGATATTAAAAACGCTGTTATTAAAAAAGAAATTATCATAGATCAAAAAAAATATCATACAGTTTACGAAGCTAAAAACGGATTAGGCCCTGCGCCGTTAAAAACAGAAAAGGGATGGTTACATCTTGCTCATGGGGTAAGGAATACCGCTAACGGCCTGCGTTATGTGCTATATATGTTCATGACCGATCTCAAGGATATTACTAAAGTGATTCATAAACCAGGTGGCTATTTAATGGCGCCGGAAGGAAACGAAAGAGTAGGAGATGTTTCCAATGTTCTTTTTGCAAATGGTTGGATACAGGATGATGACGGAAGGGTATTTATTTATTATGCTTCGTCAGATGTGAAAATGCATGTGGCGGTGACTTCGGTCGAAAAATTACTGGATTATGTGACCAACACTCCTGAAGATGGATTTACTTCTGAGGCATCAGTAAAAACCATTTTAAATATTATCAATAAGAACCGTAAATCAGAATCTGTGCGAATAAATGGTAAGGTGAAAAAGCCTCAGCATGCTTAAATTTATAACAAATAAACCAGGCAGTAAACAAAGAAATATTAACGATTCCTGTTTTCTTAGAAACCATCCTTTGCCTGAAATAATTTTTTTTGAGAATTTCGATAAACCTTTGGAGAAGGAGGATAGTTAGGCCAAATAAAAACCATGGATTTATTACAACAATATAAAAAAGATTTGGAAATAGAGTTATTCCGTATTCTTGATTTTTGGCAAAAAAATACTTTAGATAAAATAAATGGGGGATTCTATGGGCGGATGGATAATGATAATAAAATTTTTCAGGATGCACCGAAAGGTTCTGTATTAAACTCCCGGATTTTATGGGCATTTTCTGGGGCTTATAATCTTACAAAAAATCCTGAATACCTCATTGTCGCCGAAAGAGCTTTTAGGTACATAAAAGATTTTTTCATTGATAAAGAATTCGGCGGAGTGTATTGGACAGTTGATTACAACGGAAAACCGCTTGATACTAAAAAGCAGATTTATGCCCTGGCTTTTGCAATTTATGGATTGAGTGAATTTTATATCAGCAGCAAAAATGAGGAAGCAAAAGAACTTGCTATTGAATTATATAACACGATATTGAAATATAGTTATGATAATAAAAATGGCGGTTATATTGAAGCGCTCACCCACGACTGGAATCCAATTGCTGATCTGCGATTGAGTAAAAAAGATGCGAATGAAAAAAAATCAATGAATACTCATTTGCATGTATTGGAAGGATTTGCCAATCTATACCGTATATGGACAGACGAAGATTTGAAGGAAAGAATTACAGAACTGATCTATATTTTTCTTAATCACATTATTGATCCGGAAACGCATCACCTGGTATTATTTTTTGATGAAAAATGGAATCCAAAATCAACCATAATTTCTTACGGCCATGATATTGAAGCAGCGTGGCTGATGCGGGAGGCTGCGGAAATAATTGCTGATAAAAATTTAATTCAAAAAATAAAGGAGCAATCAATATTGGTGACAAGTGCAGTAACAGAAGGACTTGACAAAGATGGAGGATTGTGGTACGAGTATGATACGGCGGATGATAACCTGGTAAAAGAAAAACATTGGTGGTCACAGGCGGAAGCTATGATCGGATTTTTTAATGCATGGGAAATTACCAATAATGTAGAATATTTGGATCAATCTGTATCAAGCTGGCATTTTATAAAAGAACATATTATTGATAAGCAAAACGGGGAATGGTTTTGGGGAATCAATAAAGATAATAGTGTGATGAATGAGGATAAAGTGGGTGTCTGGAAATGCCCGTATCACAACAGCAGGTCTTGTATTGAATTGATAGAGCGAATGAATAAAGCATAACAGACTTAATATAATTTTAAACTTTAAAAAATTGTCAAAGAATTTATTGGGCACTAATATGGTATGAACAGAAAACATTTCATAAAAATATCAGGAGGTTCATTAGCTGCCTTCATGTTAAATTACAAAGCCAATTCAAAGACACCATTTTATCAATTGGCTTTACCCGATGAAGTGTGGATTCAATCAGATGATAAATGGTATAGTTTAAAGTCATCAGGGTCTTCAAAATATATTTTTGAAGACATAGAAGTAATCCTGGAACATAAAAATGAGGTACTAAGTGTCTTTATTAATTCTCATGTAAAGCCTTTAAGTGCTGTAAAGCTGAAATGGAAATATTCTTTTTCTTTTAATAATAAAATTCTTGGCGATGCCTGGGAAAGAACCTATGGTGATGATTCGTGGCAAAGCATCAATCCTGAAAAAAAAATGCCCTGGTACTTTATTCAGCATGATGCCAATGATACGAATTGTTTTGGTGTAAAAACCGGTTGTAATAGCCTCTGCTATTGGAATGTAGAAACAGACAATATGCAGCTTACTTTAGATACTCATTCTGCCGGTGTGGGCGTTCGTCTTGGATCAAGAACCTTACATGCTGCAGATATTATCACTACAAAGAATAAGCCTGGCGAAACATTGTTTACTACTTCTCAGCGTTTTTGTAAAATGATGTGCGATAAACCCAGACTTCCTGCGCAACCTGTGTACGGTATTAATGACTGGTATTTTACTTATGGAAATAATTCATCTGATCTCATTTTAAAAATTACCTCATTACTTACTGGCCTTGCGCCAAACACTAACAACCGTCCTTTCTCTGTGATAGATGCTGGTTGGGCATTCTATTCACCTTTGCTTCCAAACGATTGTTGCTGGCAAGATGATTATTCCAGACCCAATGATAAATTTAAAGACATGCATAAGCTGGCTGGTGATATAGAGAAGTTGGGTATGCGACCGGGTTTATGGACAAGGCCATTATGTGCTTCGTACAATACAAATGCAAATTTATTGTTGCCCTTAATTCCGGGACGTGAGGATCCTAAAAAACCAGTTCTTGATCCTTCTATTGAAGAAAATATAGAGCACGTAAAGAAAAACATTTCTTTGTATCACCAATGGGGTTATAAAATGGTAAAACATGATTTTACTACCTTTGATATAGCAGGACGCTGGGGTTTTGAAATGAAAGAAAATTTTACATCAGGGGGATGGAAGTTTTATGATCACGGCAGGACTACTGCTGAAATTATTTTACATCTTTATACTTCCATTCGTGAAGCAGCAAAGGATATGTATTTAATAGGTTGTAATACTTTATCGCATTTATCTGCAGGTTTATTTGAGCTTAATCGTATTGGTGATGATACCAGCGGAAAAGAATGGGATCGTACCCGCAAAATGGGCGTGAATACGCTTGCATTCAGAAGCATTCAACATAAAAATTTTTATTTTGCAGATGCCGATTGTGTGGGACTTACTGATAGTATACCCTGGGATAAAAATAAGCAATGGATGCAATTACTGGCAGAAAGCAGTACACCTTTATTTATTTCTGCACAACCGGATGCGTTAGGCACTGAGCAAAAAGAATTTATTAAAAAAAGTTTTGACACAGCTTCAAGGATTTTACCCGTATGCGAACCGCTGGATTGGATGCAGACTAATATCCCATCTGAATGGAAACTCAATGGAAGGATAATAAATTTTGATTGGGGGTAGGCTTTTATTTTGATCGCAAATGAGTTGTTTTCTTATGGATAAAATGTTTATTAAATAATCACATCAGAAAATATTTTTCACAATTGCTAATTAACTAAATCGTGAAAAGCTTATCTTGTTTATGATTTTAAAAATAAGACAGATGAAAGAGAAATGAATTTTTGTATTAGCCGTAATTCATCTTAGGAATGCAGGAATAACGATCTTTCAAAAAAACAGGAAAATCTTGATTCCGCGAATAAAATAACAGACCCCAAAATTGTAATCATAATTTAAAAATTAAATCAATGACAACAAGACGTTCATTCCTAAAAACCTCATCAGTTCTTTCTGCAGGACTGATGATTGCTCCTTCCGCTTTTAAACCAAAAAATCAATTGATTGGCCTGCAGTTATATACGGTTCGTGATGCAATGGCAAAAGACCCAAAGGCAACGTTGGCGCATGTTGCAAAGATTGGATATAATTCTGTAGAAGGTGCCACTTATACGGGAGATGAAAAATTTTATGGAATGAGTCCGTCAGAATTTAAAAAAGTTTTAAATGATAACGGTCTTGTTATGTATAGCAGCCATTACAGGCTCGGGGAAGATTTGGATAATGGCCAGACGATGAAAGGGACGATGTTGCACGACTGGGATAAAGCAATAGAAGATGCCACTAAAGTAGGATTAAAATATATGGTTTGTGCATGGCTGTCGCCGGAGGAACGCGGCACGCTTGATCATTACAAAAAAGTGGCAGATGATTTAAATGTAGCCGGTGAAAAATGTAAAAAAGCGGGCATTCAATTATGCTACCACAATCACAATTTTGAATTTATACCACAGGATGGAAAATTACCTTATGATATTTTAATGTCAACAAATAAAGATCTCGTAAAAATGGAAATGGATATTTACTGGATCAAAAAAGCAGGCCAGGATCCTATAGCTTTTTTCAAAAAACATCCGGGCCGTTATCCTCTATGGCATGTGAAAGATATGGACAATACACCACAACAAAATTTTACTGAGGTAGGCAATGGCATCATCAATTTTAAAGAAATTTTTAAATATAAAAATTTAGCAGGCATGAAATACTTTTTTGTAGAGCAGGATATATGCCCTGGTGATCCGTTTGTCAGCATCGCAGAAAGTATAAAGTATATAAAAAAGAATTTGATATAATACTTAAAAAAATCGGACAGCCATGAAAGTCTTTTGCATTATTTTTTCTTTGTTAGTTTTCTCCCAAAGCATTTACTCCTCCTCCAAAATTGTCCATTCGGGAAAAGGAGTCCATAAGGACAGTAAATCAATAAATAATGACTTTTTTCAAATAAGAGTATATCATTTAAAAAATGATGAACAGGTAAAAATGACGGATGATTTTCTGAAAGACTCTTACCTGCCTGCATTACATCGCTTTGGGATTAAAGATATCGGCGTTTTCAAACCAATTAGTAATGATACGGCTTCAGTAAAATTGATTTATGTTTTGATACCTTTTTCTTCTTCATCTGAATGGATGAAAATTTCTGAACGTATTGAATCTGATGCAAAATTTCAATCGTCAGCAAAAAGTTTTTTACAAGCCAATTCCACAGGGGCGCCTTATGAAAGAATGGAATCTATTTTGCTCGAAGCATTTCCTAAACAACCCTTTTTGCTTTTGCCCAAACAAAAAAATCCGGAACAGGTTTTTGAATTAAGAAGTTATGAGAGTCCAACTGAGCATCTTGCCAAAAAGAAAATGAACATGTTCAATAAAGATGAAATCAATATTTTTAACCGGCTTAAATTTTATCCTGTTTTTTATGGGAAAGTAGTTTCCGGCAGCAGAATGCCTAACCTGATGTACATGCCTGTTTTTAAAAGCGTGGAAGACAGGAATGCGCAGTGGAAAATTTTTGGAGACGATCCAAAGTGGAAAGAAATTTCTGCAGACCCTGTAAATGAGAACAACGTTTCGGTTTCACATATTGATAGTATCCTCATGCATTCTACCAGTTATTCTGATTATTAAAAAAAAAAGAAACAATGCAATTCAAAAATTTAGGAATTTTAAAACTTTGTGTAATCAGTTGTTTTATGATTTTATCAACAAAAAGCTTTTCACAAAAAATTGGAATTTTTGAGGGACAAACTGATGTCGGCAAAGTGCTTCACGCGGGCAAAGCGATTTATAATTCAAACACAGGTGATTATTTGGTTTCCGGTTCAGGAAGTAATATTTGGTTTACCAGCGACGAATTTCATTTTGTGTGGAAGCGGATGAAAGGAGATTTTATTTTGCGTGCACGCGGAAAATTTTTTGGAAAAGGTGTAGAGGAACATCGCAAATTTGGCTGGATGGTAAGGCAAAACCTGGATACGAGTTCAACAATGGTAGCGGCCACCATTCATGGAAACGGGCTTACCTCGCTTCAATACAGAAGCGCGCCTCATGCCAATGTGGAAGAAAAACAGTTTGAAATAAAAGGCCCCGATGTCGTTCAATTGGAAAGAAGAGGTGATACTTTTATTATGTCTGTCGCTCATTTTGGAGAGACTTTTGTAACACAGGAAATCTCTAATGTCAGGTTTGATGATGATGTTTACGTCGGTTTGTTTGTTTGTGCCCACAATAAAGATGTTGTGGAAAGTGCAACTTTTGAAAATGTCAGAATCGTAGTGCCGGCGCCAAAAGATTTAATTCCCTATAAAAAATACCTGGGAAGTAATATAGAAACGATGGATGTAATGACAGGAAAAAGAGAAATATTGTACTCCGAAAATGTTTCTTTGCAGGCCCCCAACTGGACAAAAGATGGCAAAAACCTGATCTATAATTCCAATGGTTCTCTTTATCGCTTTGATCTTAAAAGCCGCAAGCATCAATTGCTTCCGACAGGAAATGTAAAAGATATTAATAATGATCATGTCATTTCTTTTGATGGAAAAATGCTGGGATTAAGCGCCGCCGGCCCGGATGGTAAAATAAGTTCTACCGTTTATACGGTTCGTATTACAGGAGGTCAGCCCAAATTAATAACTCCGCTTCTGGGATTATCTTATTTGCACGGATGGTCTCCGGATGGCAAGTGGCTAACGTACACGGCTAAACGAAATAACGATCCTGCGCCTGCAGGGTTTGATATTTATAAAATTCCATCCAAAGGCGGAAAGGAAATACAACTCACCAACGTGACCGGCCTCGACGACGGACCTGAATACAGCCCTGATGGAAAATATATTTATTTCAATTCTGTAAGAAGTGGATTGATGCAGTTATGGCGTATGAAACCGGATGGAAGTGATCCTGAACAATTGACGAACGATGAATACAACAACTGGTTTGCACACGTTTCGCCTGATGGCAAATGGATTGTTTGTATTTCGTTTTTAAAAGATGACGTGAAGCCTGACGACCATCCATTTTACAAACATGTATATTTGAGAATGATGCCTGCTTCCGGTGGTCCGCTAAAAGTGATTGCTTATGTGTATGGAGGACAGGGAACGATCAATACGCCGTCATGGTCGCCGGATAGTAAAAAGATCGCTTTCGTCAGTAATACGGATATGTCCAAATAATGATACCACAAATAATTCACCTTTAAAATAAAATCAATAAATCGGCATGAAACGTTTCAACAAAATCATTCAATTCAATTTTCTTTTTTGTTTTCTACTATTTTTTTCAACATTAAAAAGTGTAGCACAGATAAATAATTCTGCAATTGAATCAAAGATCAATGCAATGGTAAAACAAATGACGCTCGAAGAAAAAGTGGGGCAAATGGCTCAGGTGTCTTTAGAGTCTTTAGGAAAAATAGATGGGGATAATTTCGTTTTTGATGAAGCTAAATTAAAAGATGCTGTTGTGAATTATAAAATTGGTTCCATATTAAATTCTCCGGGCGAACCTCTAAAACCCGGACAGTGGAATGATGTTGTCGGGCAAATTCAAAAGACAGCAAACGAAACAAAAATGAAGATTCCTCTTTTGTATGGCCTCGATGATAATCATGGATGTAATTATGTTTTAGGCGCTACACTTTTTCCGCAGGAACAGGGACAAGCAGCTACATGGAATCGTCAGTTGATATTTAATGCAGGTGTTATTACCGCTTATGAATCAAGGGCAGCAAGTGTGCCATGGACTTTTTCGCCGGTGCTTGACTTGGGCACAAACCCACAGTGGCCACGCATTTGGGAAGATTATGGTGAGGATCCTTATTTGGATGCAACGCTGGGTGTTCAATTTGTAAAAGGAGTACAGAATCCTTTGGGAAGTCCGGATAAATTAGCAGTTAGCATCAAACATTTCATGGACTATTCTGATCCCAAATCCGGACACGATAGAAGTGATTCATGGATCCCCGAACATTATTTGCGCGAATATCATTTACCTCCTTTTGCCGCCGCAATAAAAGCCGGTGCAAGAACAGTAATGGTAAATTCTGCATTAATTAATGGTATTCCTACTCATATCAATAAACATATTCTCACAGATATTTTGAAAAAAGAATTAGGCTTTACCGGTTTTGTGGTTACCGATTGGCAGGATATTGAAAATGTGTATCGCCGCGATCATATCACCAGCAGCCTGAAAGACGCCACGATGCTGGCCATCAACGCAGGAATTGACATGTCAATGATCCCTTACAATTATAAAGAATTTTGCACAGATTTGATTTCTTTGGTAAAAGAAGGGAAAGTGCCTATGAGCCGTATTGATGATGCCGTAACAAGAATTTTAAGAGTAAAGGAAGAACTCAATCTTTTTAAAACACCGATGACTTATTTAAAAGATTATCCAAAATTCGGTAGTGAAGAATTTCAAAAAGCAGCTTATAATACGGCTGCGGAATCTATTACACTTTTGAAAAACGAGAATAATATTTTACCATTATCCAAGAACGCTAAAATATTAGTAACCGGCCCTAATGCTAATACCATGCGTAGTTTAGATGGTGGCTGGAGCTATACCTGGCAGGGAGAAAAAACTGATTTTTATGCAAAACAATACAATACCATCCTCGCAGCAGTTACCAATAAATTTGGTAAAGACAATGTGAAATATGAACAAGGCGTAGCTTATAATGAAACCTGGGGAAAATTTAATGAAGATTCTTTATTGGATATTGATGCTGCTGTGAAAGCCGCTGCTGATGTGGATTATATCTTATTGTGCATTGGCGAAAACAGTTACACTGAAACACCGGGAAATATTAATGATATGAATTTATCGCCTAATCAAATTACATTGGCTGAGGCAATGATCAAAACAGGCAAGCCGGTAATTTTAATTTTGAATGAAGGGAGGCCAAGAATTATTAATAAAATTGTCGGCGGAATTCCGGGTATTTTAGATGTGTATCTTCCCGGAAATTATGGAGCCGATGCCTTAGCTGATATCCTAATAGGTGATGTGAACCCAAGCGGAAAACTTCCGATTACATATCCCCGTTACCCCAATGATTTGGTTGGGTATATTCATAAACCTTCAGAAGGCAGTGGCAATCCGCAAGGTGGTGAGTTTGACCCGCAATGGCAATTTGGTTTTGGATTATCTTATACCAAATTTGAATACAGCAATTTAGAAATTGATAAAAAAACTTTGTCTGCTGATGAAACAGCGACTATTAATGTTACAGTAAAAAACATCGGCACAAAAGAAGGTAAAGAAGTAGTTCAATTATTTGTTTCACAATTGGTGGCTTATATGATATCGCCTGATGTAAAAAGATTACGTGGATTTGAAAAGATAGATTTGCAACCCGGCGAATCGAAGACAGTAACTTTTACATTACCGCTTAAAGACCTTGCATTTGTGAATAATGAAAATAAAAAAATACTTGAAGCGGGTGATTTTAAAATACAAATTGAAAACCTTACTTCATCATTCAAAGTAAATAATACAAAAAAATTTTAAAAATTGCGGGTAACAAACTTTCTTCTGAATAAAAAATATTAATAATTGTAAGAAGCTGTTTAAAAACGATTTTATAAAATTTCTTATGATCGCAAAAGTGGCCGGTGGGGACACCAGCCACGGCGGAGCGCCGCGGTTGGTGTCCCCACCAACCGCAATATGTGGGAACAAAATTCTATTTTTAAACAGCTTCTAAGAGGAAAATAATTGTAAGAGCAAATGTGACTCACAATGTAAAATCTTTTTATTTTCTATAACTCCTGAAGTTTGTTCTTAGAACAAAAAAACGGAATAAAAGTTGCTTTACTGAAGGGCTTTAATGGATGTGATGATTTATAAAAATTATTTTACGGTAAAGCATATACGAAAATGAGTAATTAAATAAAAGTTTTTTAAATGAAATTAAATCACCTGAACCTGCCGGTTGAAAATGTGAATGAGTCAAGAAATTTTTTTGAGAACTATTTTGATTTTAAATGTATTGAAGAAAAAGGAGATAATGCACTGATGATTTTAAAAGGCGGAGATGATTTTATTCTCGTTTTGATGTCGGAATCTTTTAATCGTGATGAGCATTCTTCATTTCCATCTGCTTTTCATGTAGGATTTTTAGTAGATACAAAGGAGGAAGTGATTGAGCAATACAATAAGCTTAAGGATGGAAATGTGGCCTTAAAAAATGAGCCTAAAAATATGCGCGGTATTTTTGGGTTTTATTTTATGTCTCCCGGAAATATACTTATTGAAGTGAGTACGGTTTCAAAATAAAATTTGGTATTCGATCACAGTATTCGAACAAATATGTAAGATTCCTGTTTTTTAATTTTTTAAATAAAAAATAAATTCATAATGAAAAATAAAATCCTTCTTGCGATTACATTGTTCTTTTTTACAACTATTCGTGCACAGAAATTTGAAAATCTTGCGCTCACCCCGCCAATGGGTTGGAATAGCTGGAATACTTTCCAGACAAACATCAGCGAAAAATTAGTGATGGAAACCGCCGATGCAATGGTTTCGTCAGGAATGAAAGATGCCGGATATGAATACATTGTTTTGGATGATGGCTGGATGGCGAAAGAAAGAGATTCTGCAGGAAACCTAGTCCCTGATCCCGAAAAATTTCCACATGGAATGAAAGCGTTGATTGATTATGTTCATTCAAAAGGATTGAAGTTTGGATTATATAATTGCGCAGGAACAAAAACCTGCGCAGGCTATCCCGGTACGAGGGGATATGAATACCAGGATGCAAGATTTTATGCATCGCTTGGGATTGATTATTTAAAATTTGATTGGTGTTATACTGATGGAATTAATGCGAAAGAAGCATATACTACCATGAGTAAAGCACTTCAAAAAGCAGGCAGGCCTATCGTATTCAGCCTTTGCGAATGGGGACAAAATAAGCCGTGGGAATGGGCTGAAAATGTGGGAGAACTTTGGCGTACTACGGGAGATATTACTGCAATATTTGATGGTTATTTAGATCATGGTACATGGAAACAAACCGGCGTAATGCCAATAGTTTATTTGCAAAAAGGGTTGAGAAAATATGCGGGACCCGGCCATTGGAATGATCCTGATATGCTTGAAGTGGGAAACGGAATGAGCATGAATGAAGACAGGGCGCATTTTTCTATGTGGTGTATGCTCGCCGCTCCATTGATTGCGGGAAATGACATCAGGAAAATGTCTGAAGCAACAAAAAATATTTTGACCAACAAAGAAGTGATTGCTGTTGATCAGGATAAAGAAGGGATAGAAGGATTTCTTTATAAAATAGAAGACAGTGTAGAAATTTATGTAAAGCCATTAAGCGAAAATAATTGGGCTGTATGTTTTTTAAACAGATCTAAAGAAACAAAAAATATCAATTTCAACTGGCAGAATGAAGTGATAAATGATACACTATCGCACCGCTCTATGGATGCTACAAAAATAAATTATAAGCTTCGGGATCTATGGAAAAAAACAAATGCAGGTGATACCAAAAAGCCTTTGAAAGTTACCATATTATCGCATGATGTTTTAATGTTTAGGCTTTCGCAAAGTTAGAGAACATATACTTAGGGATAAATTAGTGAGTTTTTCAAGTTAAGTAATTCACTGTTTGTCCTTCATCCAATATCAATCCGATAGCTATCGGATGCCACTAACTTTAGTTAGTGGAATTGTGGATTGCCTTTCTTGGCTTTAGCCAAAAGTTAAAAGCCATATACTGTAAAGAATCAATAGATTTTGGCTAAAGCCTTTGAAAATATTTCACTATCCACGGGTTGAAACCCGTTGCAATTAAAATTCCTGATCCTATACTTCAAAAAGGATAAATTAGGCAGCTTTCCAAGTTAAATAATTCACTGTTTTGTCTCTTGCAGAGTATAACATATTGGCTCCATTAGCAGGAAGTTTTTTATCAAGATAATCAATAACTGTGTTTGTATCAATCAAATATTGTCCTGCCATTCGTTGCGTATATCTTTAACGTGTTTTTGAAAATCCAAATATTGCTCATCCAAAAAGAAGCAAGAGATACGGCTCATTTGCTTCTTTATACAATAAAAGAAGCAGAAGATGCGATACATCTGCTTGTTTATTAAGGAAAAGAGGCAAATTAGTGAGTTTTTCAAGTTAAGTAATTCACTGTTTGTCCTTCATGCAATATCAATTGCCACTAACTTCGCGGCCTCGGTTCGTGTCACGAACCGTTTTGTAAAATCAGGAATGTGGTTCGTGACACGAACGATGGCCGCGGTATCCCATTTGCAGTCATTATTGTATTACAAACAATAGTAGCCGAAATACCCACACCATCTGTAGTTTTCCCTTGTATGGTAACTGTTTTGGCAGAACCTGATACAATCAGGGTTGCTTTACGCTGAGGCAGGAAGTTTAGAAATTGTCTGAATAAGGATTAAATGATTAACAGGATGATTTTACCCGAAAGATATGAGTGGATTATTCAAATAAGAATCGAAGTTATTTGGTGCTTTGCTGTTGTAGTTTTCTTATCATTTATACATAAGATCAGACAGACTTTTCCAATCAATGGTATTGATTATTGCATTTACCGCATGGCTGCTGCCTTCTATCTGCATCTGTATATTTTGTATTTTATCGCAACTGATCTTTTTTACTTCGCCAATTGTTCCCTGCTTATTAACCAGGTTTTTACTAAAGGCGGCAGGATAATTATTGTAACTGTCTTTAGATAAATAATTACCAAATAATATGCTGGCAATACAATCAGGACTATTAAACACAAAACCACGCCAATTCAATATATAGGGATGCTTATCCTTCGCATAATTCGTTGTGATACCGGCATAAAAAGAATTCGGAACATTAATTCTTTCCTGTGGTAAAATATTTACCTGCCCCCCGTTCTGTAGTGCAAAATCGGCCTGGTAAGGATTAATAGAAAAATGAATAAGGGCTATGCTGCTCTTAGCAAAAGCAATTCCCTTTTTGTTTATTTCATCCATGTCCTCAGCAAAACCTTTATTATTTTGCGCGCCTGCTTCTTTACATTTTTTTTGAAAAAAATCAATCTTGTCCTGAAATTTCTTTTGCTGAAGTTTATAATTATCAATCCCTTTCTGGTTTTTATCTTGAATATCTTTTGAATGCTGCTGATTATTCTTTTGCGAAAAGCTCAAATACAGTGTCATATAATGATTCATTGAATCAAAGTATTGCTTCAAAAGAGGATTGTTTTGCGATTGATTAAGTTGCTGTCCTAATTGATCGTTCTGTTTTCTAACATCATTCATCAGCCAGTTTTTCCATGCTTTCAAAGAATCTTTGTTGGTGATGAAAATAAAGCTGATCCTGTATGGATGTGGTGGCCGTTTGTTAAATGGTGTGGCTTCCCATTCGTCATATCTGATAAATATTAATGGAGGACCGCTCATACCGTCTTCTTTCAACTCATACTTGCTCCAACCATTTACTTTCGCAATCCGTTGCACTTCATTGATAACGACATTTCTAACCTCATTTTCCATTTTTAATTCTTGCGGAAATACATCATTATTTTTTGTTCTGTTGCCTACGTCCATTGTTCGGGCAATAGCTGTACCATCTGGACATGGAGCAGGATATTGAGCACAATCCTGTGCAGATAATTGGCAGGAAAATGAAGCAAGAATAATCGTGGCTAATATTTTATGGATTGAAGTCATATTTTGTAATTATTATTTGTGGCATTTAATCAATATAATCGTAAGCATTTCACTTTCCTTTTTAATGTTCCAAACTTTTAATTAACGGAACATCGATAAGCATCTGATTTTTTGAGGAAGAGATGATTATTTCTCTCCGCTATTTAATGGCCCGCTTGTAGTTACAGATAATGGGTTTACTTGTAATTGCCCTGCTACCATTTCTACTGTGCGTGTAGCGGATATACCTCCCATACTGATGCCACCAATATCACCTGATGCACTTATACTGGTGCTGCCAGAAGTAAAATCCCAGTTATTATCAAATTTTAAATCTACTGACCCTTCTATTCCTGCGCTTGCTGAAACAATACTTTTCTCCTCACCATCTTTCCCTTCAAGTTTTACAATATCTATATCTTTACTTGCACTTATCGTTGTTCCTATCTTATTCGTATAACCATTATTCTGTGCATAAATAGGTTCATTTACGTGAGTATAAAATACTTTTATCGGACCTTTTTCAAATGATATTGTTGTAGCATGGCATGTTTCTTCTTCACTTAAGCCTGATCCAAAAGCATTAGATTTTATATCGTAACAGTATCCTTCAAATTCCTTAATATGTTTTGGTTTTTTTGAAAAAGGATCGGGAGCTACTCCGGCAACTTCCACAGCAGGGCAGGCAGGCGGATTTTGTTGAATTGTACTAACGTTTGATGCGATATCGCCGAGTGCGTCCAACCACCATCCGTAAGCCTGAATAATAGCTGCCCGTACCTTGAATTCCCTCTTGTCATTCAAATATTGATTCCATCCTGCGTCATGCACACGGCTGATAAAAGGCGCTGAAGCATCTATATACCATTGAATAGCATTAGCTGTATGATCGTAATATTCATTCCATAAATTCGCTATTGCATCCAAATCACTGTTTTTTGACTTATACATCTGTGGTATCCATTTGCATTGAACTTCCTGAACACACTCATTTGCCGCATCGCCGTTAAGTTTACCGCAAGCTGACCAGTCCTTACTGTATTGCTTACCCATATCCATATCATGGTTTATCACATCTTTTCTTAATAGCTCCAGCTTTTTTTCCAGCTTATTTATATACCATGCTTTTCTTTTTTCAAATGATATTTCAACGGGAGTTAATAGATCAACATATTTACTAAACCTGTTAGGGTATACTAAGTTTCCTTCATCGTCTATATATGGCATTTGTACAAGCGGTTTTAGGGATTTAAATTCCTGTAGTAAAGCCGTCTGGCGGTTCTGTAATTCTTTATAAGATTTTGCATTTTGCAGTGCACCCTCTCCAATAGCACTCATAATTTGTTTCGGGTCGCTTACAAATACTTTTTTGTAACGTTTGTATTGAATATCGTCCACATCAGCGCCTGGTGGCGGATCCTGGCTATTTCCATCATCGGGATTAGGATTATCAAAAGTAGGATCATTGGTAGGATCTGTAGTTTGATTGTCTAAATTGCCTTCTGTTTCGGTTGCGGCATTGGCACAAGTGGTGGCAAAATCATCGGAAAGCCCATCATCAAAAGTACTGGAGTTGTAACTGATATTTTTTACTTCTTTAGCCAGGATTTTCCACAATGCCCCAAAATCACCCCTGGCATAAGCCAGCATTGCTTCTCCTTCATTAGCGCTGGTGAAATTAGAATCAATAGCAAGCGCTTTATCAAAATATTTTTCAGATACATCAAAGTCACCATAATAAGCGGCAGCCCAGCCAATATTCGTATTGATAGCCGTGTTCTTCCCTGTATCGAGCACGTTGGCATAAAAATAACATTGCAATGCTTTTTCAATATCCATCTGATCGCGATAATAAACGCCCAGATCATTTATCGCCCAGGGATTTTTAGGGCTTTTTAAAATGCCCTGGCAAATAAGATAAAGCGCTGCATTTGTTGAGGCGCCGGAAGCCAATAGAAAAGCTCCTGTGCCCGCGGTATTAATACTTGTATCCTTTCCCATAGCATTCAGGTTGCTCAGAGTTACAAAGTCTAACTGTTCTTTTACCTTTTTTAAAATATTATTTACTGATGCTGATAACGAAGTGGCAGTAAGTTTTGTCAAACTTTCCGCATGATGAGAAATATCCTGTTTGGGATTGGTTTGATTTGTTATTTGAGACAAGTTCTGCGCCTGCTGTGAAGCGACATTCAACATGCTTCCGATAGAATCAAATCCAATAATTTGCATATTATCGTTATCAGGGGTTTTCATATTGGCATAAGCGGGGTCTGTCTTTTTCAAGGAGTCTAACCTAAGACTGCGTTGTGCCATCTGATTCTGCAATTGTGTATTAGATTTCACTTTATTCATTGCCTGTTGCGCACGTTTCATCGCTGCTTGAATTTTTGGATCTGACTGCATCTGCTTCAGCATTTTTTGGGCATCTTCAATCTGCTTTTGAGCGTTTTGGGGGGCTTGAGCTTTTGCACAAAATGTAGCAAACAAAAACAGAAGGAAAATCATTATTCGTTTCATAACTATTTTGTTAATGCATGATATAATTTGTTTTACTCAAAAGCTTTGATAAGGCTATCTGTCAAAGTCTCAGGAATTTCACCAACCTGCCCCTAATCCACAAAAATGTTGCTGCCTTTACTGTATAACAGATGACGTGGTAATGTTAATGATGCATATAATAAGGCCGATTAGCTTTTTCATACAATCTATCTTTTAGTTTTATTCATTCTTCATTTTTCTCCGGCGAACGATTATTTTCTTTTATATAGCTGATGGGAACATGATAGGTTATAGTTCTCCCTCATCAGGATTTGCATTGAGTTTGCCATTAAGATTCCAAACCGGAACATTTTTCAGATCGCTTACACCCACATAAGGGTACCCTTTATTATCATACCTCATAATAAAAAACTGTTGCGAACTTCCTGCCGGTAATGATATGGAGTCGCCCGGAATCAATGCATAATCATTAGTTGTTTGACCATAAGTGGTACCCTGTAATAATGAAATAAATAATAATACCCATACTGCAAATACGTTTGTACTTTTTTTCATTTTACAATCTTTTACGTCATCATTATACAGTTGATGAAAAGCTTTTGTGCCTAAGAATCTTTGAAGCGCACTGGTCCATTATTCAATCTTCTTAATGCCATTTTAATGAACAAAAAAAGTTATTATAGTTCATACTGCCATTACATTTTTACAAATTCTACCCTCCTGTTATTGGCTTTTCCTTCGGGTGTATTATTATCACTGATAGGTTTTGTGTCACCAAAGCCTTTAGTAGTAAGTCTTGACCCATCAATCCCCATATTTACCAACTGCACTTTTACGGCATCGGCGCGTTGCTGTGATAGGGTAAGATTATGTGCTGCATCGCCGGTATTATCGGTGTGGCCATCAATTTCAAACTTTAAATCAGCTTGTTTTTTCATTAAATTATAAATCTGGTTAATAGAGCCCATAGATTCCGGCTTGAGGGTTGCTTTATCAACATCAAACAAAATTCCGTGCATTATAATTTTCCCGTCTGTAGTTATTTTTTTGTAAATATCTATGCCGCCTGCCGCGATGCGGATATTTTTTAGAAATGAATTTTCGTAACCATCTACCATGAAATAAACGACATCGGCTTTGCCGGTAAGATTATTCACATTTTGAACCCTGTATTGGTCAATAAATTTTGCCCTGGTTTTTATTTACCGCAATAGCTACATGATGCCATTGCATAGGATCTTTGTAATCAACATGTAGCGCATCAGGATAATTTACACCACCAAGTGACCAGGCACTGTTTCCGCCATAGAATAAAATTTCGGGTAAAATGCCACTTGTACCTCCCCCATAATAATTATCACTGCTAAAGGCGACTTGTATATGGTCTATTCCGAAATTTTCATTTTTAAAGTCAAATTCAATTGTAAACTGATCAGGCATATAGGAGGCAGTAGTCATCCTAGGCATAAATTCATCTCTAGGGCCCTTATTAAAATGCATTACGTTTACGCCATCATCCTGCTCAATATCAATTTGCCCATGGGATAATATAAATTGTGAAGGTATCTCGCCTACTTGCTCATCTGCAAATTGAGATTCAAAAATAATAGAATCACCGGGAACGAAATCGTAATTTTTGTAAGTGGCTATTGTAGGAACAGCACTTGAACTATTGGACGAAGATGAAACGCTTTTAGAATCTGTGGAATTGTTATTGCTACTGCTGCTTTGATTGTTACTATTATTACTTCCATTGGAAGCGTTTGGATGTTCGGCTTTATCTATTGTTTTATTAGTCGTATTGCCGGCATCATTTGTTACATGGTCAGACGCCGTCTGCGTTATTTTATTTTTTAATCTTTTCAGAAATTGCGCCCTGCAAGGTTGTATAGAAAAGATAGATGTTAGCATCGCAAAAAAAACAACCTGGAGAAAAATGATCTTTTTCATGGCTTTAGTATTTATTGGTAAAATGTAAAGCTAAACCCACAATGAAATACAAACTATCGGATGGAAATAGGATTTTTTAAAAAAAATTCTGAGTAGTAATTATTGATTTGAAAACTTATGTACGGCTTCGATCTTTGAATTTACCTGTAGCTTCTGGTAGATATTCGTGATATGAGTTCGTACCGTGCTGATGTGAATGTAAAATTTGTCAGCAATCTTCTGATAGCTTAGGCCTTCGGATAAGGCTTGCAGAATTTCACGCTCGCGGGCTGTAAGCCCATACCCTGCAATTACCGGATTCATCTTTTGCCGAAAGAGTTGTAATGTTTTATTGGCAATTGCGGGTGTCATCGGAGCGCCGCCATCATAAACACTTATCAGCGCTGTGATAATTTCATCAGGTGTTGATTTTTTTAAAAGATAACCCGAAGCCCCGGCACAGATAGAATCAAATATTTTATCGTCATCTTCAAATACAGTGAACATTAGAATTCGAATAAAAGGAAAATAGTTATTGATCACTTTTACCCCTTCTATTCCTGACGTGTTTCCCTTGAGATTGATATCCATTAATACCACCTGCGGTTCGGTAATTGTAAATTGCCTGATTATCTGGCTACATTCGCTCATTACAGAGACTACCTGCATGTAAGCAGATTCGTTCAAAATATTTTGAAGTTCGTTGCGAAAAGGAATATTGTCTTCAATGATCGCTACTCTTATTTTGTTATCTTCTTTCGTATTCATAATTTATTAGAATACTCTTTTTAATATTGTAAAATTACATTTATAGAACAAGCTTTTTATAGGATGAAAATTTGATTTTTAAATAATTTTTTTATTTTCTGGTCAATGGGAAAACCAGTGAAACCATGATTCCCGTTTCATTGGGATGACAAATATTGAGTTCACCTCCTATTTCCGTTGCTCTCTGTCTAATGTTATCCAATCCATTTCCGGAATGTAAGTTCTCCGGATTGAAACCTTTGCCATTGTCTGTGATTTTCATTTCAATGTTGTGGTGATTTTTATGTAATGAAATTTCAATTTCCGTGCATTCAGAATGTTTTATCGCATTATTCAAAACTTCTTTAAAGATCAGGTAACAGTTTTTCCGCTTGTCCATGGATACTTTTTCTTTTTTAATTTCTTCATCCAGGTCAAAAATTAAGGATACTTCTTTGGAAGCTAATAAAGAGGTAGCAAATATTTGCATGCGGCTTATGGTGCGCTCCATGTTATCATTTTTCGGATTGATCGTCCATACGATGTCGTTCATTTCATCAATCATCTCACCGGCGCTTTTATTGATTTTATTTACGATATTCATGATGTCTTCTTTTTTTAAAACCGGCGCTTTCTTTTTTATAGAATTGCCATAAAGCATGATGGTGCTTAAGGTTGCGCCTATGTCATCATGAAGGTCGCGGGCTATCTTATGTCTCAGTCTTTCTATCCTTCTCACTTCATTTAACCGGTACCTGTAAAAAAAATAAAACAGTGAAAGGAAAAATAAAATAATGGCACCGATAAACCACCATGTACGCCAGAACGGAAGCTTTATTTTAAAAAGCAGATATATGAGATTGCTTGCTGCGATACCGTTAGAATTTTCTCCTTTTAATAGCAATGTATAACCGCCCGGTGAAAGGCTCACGAGATTTATTTCACCCCGCTCACCAACGCTGTGCCAACTTGTATCAATACCTTTCAGTTGATAATAATATTGATTTTTCAAGGGATTGTTATAATCTGTAACCGTCCATTTTACGTTGATATTATTTTCATCATGGCTAAAGATCATTTTTTCAGCTTGGTGCGGAGGGATGAATTTACCATTTACCATTATTTGTACCAGGCTAAGGTGAGGGGTTAGCTGTGCGGAAGCTACTAATTTTTCCGGATCAAAAGAAGTGAGATAGTCAGAAGAGGCAAAGATCATCGTGCCATTTTTCCTGCAATAAAGTGTGCCATCCATGTCATTGGAAACTAAACCATCAACAACGGTAAACCTTAAAATTTTTTTTTGTAGGGATCATATTCCAGTAAACCTTTTCCAGTGGCTAACCAAAGATGCCGGCTACTGTCAAAAGCGATTGAACTTATCGGTTTATCAATTTCCGGAGGCAGAGGTATTACCTGCAAAGATTTATTATCCGGGTTCCATTTTAAAATTTCAGAAGCGTTAAAAGAGTAACAATAGTTTTGATAATCTATAATTTGGGAACTTTTGTAAAAATTTCCTAATTGTTTCGCAAAAGGTTTAGAGAAATTATTCATTATTTTATTGTAATAAATGATTCCTTCATCCAGGTCGGCAAACCATAGATCATTGTTTTTATCCTCGATGGCATCTGCTACCACCAAAGGTTTTGGAAAACCGTTCTGTGATGTAAAATTTTTAAATACCAATGTAAAATTTTGATTTGTTGTGTCTGAGCGCCAGATCCCTTTTCGCCACGGAAATATCCACAGGCGGTGTTCATTATCTTCCAGCAAATTAGTAATGAAATTTCCTGAAGAAATATCTTTTGTCAGAAATCGTAGATGATTAAATTGAATTTTATGGTTGATCAAATTAATAGTTGCAATCCCATCGGAGGTACTTGCAGTCAATTGATCTTTTGTTGAAAATCTTAATGATAAACAGGAAACATCCGGTTCGATATTTTGGCTGTAATTGTCTTTTTCATTTAGCAAGCTATCATAGCTTTTTAGAAAGTTTTTTCCGGTACCGGTGACAAGCATTTTGTGGTTCCATTCCAATAAAGCATTTTGTTGCGAGGTAATATCATTTGAAAAAATATGGTGGTTTAAAACCGGTTTTGAAGGATTACAAAAATATAATCCCTTCTGTGTATAAAGCCAGAGCCATTTATCTGTGGAAATATATACATTTTGGACATCAATGCTTTTTGGAAAATCAGATGGTGGATATAGTCGAACAAATGATCGATGTGCCAGGTCAAAAATTACAAACTGTTTACCAATCCACAACTCATTTTTACCATCTGCATCTCTTTCTTCTGCGAGTGCGGATATGTTTTCATTTGTTCCAAAAGATAAAAGTTCTTTTTTTATAAGATCATAACTTTTCAATCCTTTGCCAAAAGTTCCTAACCATATTTTTCCTGAAGAGCCTAAAAGCAGCCGGGTGAAAAAAGTGGAAAGACCAACAGATTTCGCATCAACAATTTCTTCAGGTTGTTTTTCCCCGGGAAGATATTTCCATAGCCCCGTAAAATTTGTAATCCATAAAGCGCCTGAAGAATCAATTGACAGATCAGTGATATAATTATTTTTTTGAAACAATAAAGGCGGTCCGGGAAAATCAATCCGTTGCACAGTCTTTCCCCCCGCTTTCAAAAAAAATAACCCTTCCATGGTTCCTGCATAAACATTGTCTTTTTTATCAACTGCAATTGCTGTTACATAACCAGTCATATTATCTTTTACCAGTTTGCTATCCAAAGAATAATAAGAAAATTTGTGTAGAGAAGGCATAAAAGAATTGAGGCCGTGTTTGGTGCCGATCCATATCAAACCATCCTTATTACCGGTGATGGCTGTAATATTGTTGCTGCTAATAGAATTGTGATTCGCCGGTTCGTTTTTAAAAACGGTAATACCTGAACCATTCATTAAATTCAGTCCTGACTCAGTGCCAATCCATACAAACTGATTCCTGTCTTTATAGATACATTGTACGTTATTATCGCTTAAACCGTTTTCTTCATCAATCTTTGTAAACTTTTGTAAATTAAATTGAGCATAAAGAAATGAGCAATTGAAAAAACAGGCTAATAAAAAAAGTCTTCTATGTAAATGAAAGCTTTGCATGGAAAATTAATTAGCGGATGATTATAGGCCCAAATAAATTTTTTTTCAATTCTATTCGATAATTATTTTTATTGTTTGAATATCCGGGAAGGCCGGAGGCAGTTTATATTTTCAAATGAACATTGAAATTTTATAGATTAATTCTAATTAGCTTTAAAACTATTTTTTCCTGTTTTCTAAATCATTTTCAATTAAACAGTATAAAAGTACAATAGAATAATGAAAAGAAATTCAGTGTTATTTAATTATTCAGTAGAATCTGCTGGCTATTCTTGAAACTAAAAACGATGGATTATTTGACATTAATTTCAATTCAATCTAATTTGTGTTTTCGCAATTGTCCGGCTCATGAGTTTGAAAAAGAGAACTTAATTTATGTAATTTTTCTATGCTAACAGGCTACACGAAATTATAGTTTATCCCGGAGTGAGATGGGGCAGATCTTTTTCCTGACAGATCATTTATTACATTGGTCATTGCGGGGTTTGTCTTTTTCAATGAGTCTCGCAGTTGCCTGCTTCATTTGCTTTTACATTTTCGGGCCAGACCTTATGCTGTCCATATATGCTGTGCTTTTTTAAATGCCGGATTGTTTTTGCAAGGCTTTCAACTGAGGGTGGGCCTCTTGCATCATTTTCTGAGCATTTGCAGGAACTTGCGCCTGCGTCATTGAGGCAAAAAATAATGAAATTATAAGGCTTGGTATTTTTTTCATGACCTAAAGATTTTAAAATGGATTTCGTTTATTTTAATTTTTTATAATCGTACTATTCAGTTTCTCCACATCAATCAGCTTCGCCATTTTTTCAATATTGGATTTATCCCCAGAAATATTAATTGCAATGTTTTGCACCTTATCACTCTTTATTGTTTTGGTGTGTGTTCATCGCCCTGCCTGTTGAAGTTAAAGCCTGCGGTGTAAAAATTCTACATCGTAAGCCCCTCATTAATTTTCTTCCAATCGGTATTGTGCAATATTTCCTGTACCCTATCCGGTGCGCCGTAAATAATAATTACAATATTTTCTATGTATGGAGTGGCTAATGGATGTGTGAAATGAAATTGATACCAATCATTCTGCAGTTTTGCTGTTCCCCAATTGCCGAAAGCCAACACATAACTGTTTTGGAGG